>Ga0116170_10002664_pt1 | contig 17073 bp, 17 predicted proteins | sample AD_JPNHW1_MetaG_FD_89797 | JGI IMG/M metagenome (GOLD analysis project Ga0116170, IMG submission 89797) | Active sludge microbial communities of municipal wastewater-treating anaerobic digesters from Japan - AD_JPNHW1_MetaG | ecosystem: Engineered > Bioreactor > Anaerobic > Digestate | place...
GAAGCGGAAATATCGAGCAAGGACAATAAGGTTGAATATTTCCCGACGGATAATCCTCACGACAAAGTCGTTCAGATTTCTTTCAATCTTACGGTTGACGGAGTTATAAACAGTGAGTTTATATCTATTCTTGATCTTCATCTTGCAAAGATGATGGCGGAAAAAATGATGGGCGGTTTCGGTGATGCCGTTGAAGAGGCTTTAAAAACTCCTCCTCAAGCTGCTCCCGAGCCAGAGCCTGTTTCTACGCCGGGAAAGAGCTTATCGCAGGAGGAAATTGAAAGACTGTTAAATCCTGCTTCTCAGCCTGCCCCCGCACCTCAGCCTGTACCGCAGGCGCAGCCTGTGCAGCAACCCGTGCAGCAGCCTTATCCTCAGCAGCCGTATCCGCAGCAAATGCCGCCTCAATACGGTATGCCGCCGCAGTATGACCCAAATCAGATGTATGCGCAAAATCCGGCATATCAAATGCCGCCTCAGTACGGAATGCCCCCTCAGTACGGCTATCCGCCTCAGGCACAAAAGCCAAATCCGGTGAATGTTCAGAATGTTCAGCTTCACAGCTTTGAAAAATTTGATACCCCCGTTGATCTCACGACAGACCAAACCGACAATCTAAGGCTTTTGATGGGTGTACCGCTTGACGTAACCGTCGAGATAGGCTCGGCAAGGAAAAAAGTAAAGGAGATTTTGGATTTTCAGCAAGGAACAATAATTGAACTCGAAAGACAGGCGGGAGCACCTGTTGACATAATAGTTAACGGACATTTGATTGCTCATGGTGACGTAGTAGTTATTGAAGATAATTTCGCAGTACGAATTACAGAAATCGTAAAATCAAAATTTTTAGATTCTTTAGGAAATAAGGAGTAGAATTATGGACAAGAAGATACTTTTAGTTGATGACGCCGCTTTTATGAGAATGATGATCAAGGACGCTCTTACAAAAAACGGATACACCAATATTCTTGAGGCGCCCGACGGCGAACAGGCTTGCACAGTTTATGATGCCGAAAAGCCCGACCTCGTTATCATGGACATCACCATGCCGAACAAAACAGGAATTGAAGCTCTCCGTGACATAAAGGCAAAATATCCTGCCGCAAAAATCGTAATGTGTTCCGCTATGGGACAGGAAGCTATGGTTGTCGAAGCAATTAAGCTCGGTGCACTTGACTTTATCGTTAAGCCCTTTAAGCCGGACAGAGTTCTTCAGACAGTTGCGAAAATTATAGGATAAGCCATGGAAGAAATAATTCTTGTAATAACCTCGCTTTTAGGGGTTATCGGACTTATATTTCTTACATATTTCGCAGGGAAATGGCTTAACAAAAGAATGTATTCCGTAACGGGGAAGACTGTCAGAGTTCTCGAAAGAGAAAATCTCGGACAGGACAAATGCGTCGTGATAGTCAAGGCAGGCTCAAAATATATGCTTTTGGGAGTTACCCAGCATCATATTGACAAGCTTTGCGACCTTGACGAAAATGATATTTCCGAACAGCTTAAAGCTCCGCCTGCACCGGCAGGGGGAAAAAGCTTCCTCGAAAATTTAAAAATCGCCGCGAAACAAAACCCTTATGTAAAACCGTTTGTAAAAGACAAGGAGCAAAAAGATGATAAATAAAAAATCATTGATAAAGCCGCTTGTTGTTTTTATAATATCCCTTCTGACGACAGCTCTTTGTCTTGTGACAATTATCGACCGACCGGTCAGCGCTCTTCCGACCGAAACCACAACTCAAGCCGAAACAACTCAGGCGGTTCAAACTACACAGCCGCCCACAACAACAGCACCGATTGTCACCTCCGTTCCATATGATGAGCCTTTGACCGACAATAATAACGGTGACGGACTTTTGGGACTTTTAGACGTAAATGACAATAACGGAACACTCGACCTTGTTCTTTTAATAACAATACTTTCGCTTGCGCCGTCAATTCTCGTGCTTATGACAAGCTTTACGAGAATAATAATCGTATTTTCGCTTTTAAGGAATGCGATGGGCGTACAGCAGACTCCCCCTAATCAGGTTCTTGTCGGACTTGCTCTTTTCCTGACACTTTTTATCATGGCACCTGTTTTTAAGGAAATGAACGAAGTTGCATACAAGCCCTATAAGGCGGGCGAATATACCACCGGCGAAGCGTGTCAGAAAGCAAGCGTACCACTAAAAAAATTCATGCTAAAGCAGACCTCAGATGAAAGCATGTCATTTTTCTTAGAGCTTGCCGACATGGAAATGCCGACGGGTACGGACGATGAAATATCCGCAAAAATCCCTCTTCAGGTTGTTGCCCCGGCATATATAATCAGCGAAATCAAAACGGCATTCACAATCGGTTTCCTTTTGTTTATCCCGTTTCTGATAATAGATATAGTCGTATCCAGCGTGCTTATGTCAATGGGTATGATTATGCTCCCCCCGGCGATGATAAGTCTTCCGTTCAAGATACTTCTGTTTATCCTTGTTGACGGCTGGCAGCTCTTAGCGGGCGCGCTTGTGAGAGGCTTCAACCTCTGACGACGCTCATATTTTTAACCCTATAACTGAAAGGAAAGCGGATATATTATGACTCAGGAACAGGTTTTATCCATTTTCAAGGAAGCATTATGGATAGTGCTTGAGCTTTCGGGTCCTATGCTTTTGATTTCAATAATAATAGGACTTGTTATCGCGATATTACAGGCGGCAACTCAGGTTCACGAACAGACGCTTACGTTTGTTCCTAAGCTTATCGCAATTGCCGTTATACTTCTTTTAAGCGCCCCGTGGATGATGAATGTTATCGGGGACTTCACAAAAGACCTCTTTGACTTAATGGCTAAAATAGTCTGAAAGGCAGGGGCTGATGGAAGATTCACAGTTCTGGAACATTCTTTTAAACAACTTTCAGGGGGAAATTCTTGTTTTTGCGAGGGTTGTCGGAATATTCATATTCAACCCGATTTTCGCAAGAAGAAATACTCCTACCTTTGTTAAAATCGGAGCATCATTAGCACTTTCAATATTCATCGTATGGTCAAGAGGAATACAGCCTGTCGAAATTCAGTCCTTCGGGATTTTCGCTATGATGATTCTTTTTGAGGGCTTTGTCGGTTTTGTATTAGGATTTGTTACACAGCTTTTCCTTTCGACAATTCTTGTCGCAGGCGACGTTATGGATACTCAGTCGGGACTCGGAATGGCAAAGATTTACGACCCCTCAAGCGGAGTGCAAATGCCGCTTTTCGGCTCGGTAACGACATATATGTTTTTTCTTTATTTCTTTGCGACAAACGCACACCTTTCATACATAAAAATTTTCGCTTTATCCTATGACATTATTCCGCTCGGATTTTCGGGAATAAACCCGGACGTCGGAATGGTTATAGTTGAATATTTTGCAGTTGTCCTTACTCTCGCGATGAAGCTTGCTCTCCCGTTTATTGCGGCACAGCTTTTTCTTGAAATCTGCACCGGAATTCTTATGAAAACCGTTCCCCAGATTCAGGTTATGTCGGTAAGTATTCAGCTAAAGCTGATTTTCGGGCTGATACTGCTGTTCCTTTTTGCGGTTCCTATGTCTGATTTTGTCGAGAAGTATATGGACACAATGCTTCAGAGTCTGGAGGGAATTCTTCCCCTTATAGCAAAATAATCCTGGTATCCTATTTGAATCCTTAAAGGGGGGATGAATTTATGGCAGGCGGCGCAGGAGAAAAAACCGAAAAGGCGACCCCGAAAAAGAAGCGGGACGAACGAAAAAAAGGTAACGTCTTTTCGAGTAAGGATTTAGTTTCCGCTTTTTTTATACTGATAATGTTCTTTTCCTTAAAGCTTATGGGGAAATTTTTCTACATGACGCTTTTTAACAGCATGACGTACTGGATAAACCTCTGCGACGGCTCATTCGCCCTGACGGACGGACAGCTTTCGACAATAATCATTGAAGTGACAAAAACCGTCTTTATGGTTGCCGGACCGATGCTTATTATAGGCATTGCCATAAATATTCTTTTTACGGGCGCACAGACACGTTTTATTTTCTCGGGCGAAGCGCTTAAATTCAAATTCAACAGATTAAATCCGATTGAGGGCTTCAAGAAGCTGTTTTCTTTAAGATCCCTTGTCGAAATTATAAAATCTCTTTTAAAAATCGCCGTGCTTTCGGGCATTATCTATGACCAAGTTAAAAAGAACCTTATCAATCTGTCAAAGCTTTTTGACGTTGAACTAAAAACCGCTGTTCTTTATGTCTGCGGGAGCATATTTTCAGTCGCAATGTCAATCGGTGTCGTATTTATCTTTCTCGGTATTTTAGACCTCGGCTATCAGTGGTGGGATCACGAGAAGAATATGCGTATGACAAAGCAGGAAGTCAAGGAAGAATACAAGCAGATGGAGGGCGACCCTCAGATAAAGTCCCAGATAAAGCAAAAGCAGCGTGAAATGGCACAGCGCCGCATGATGCAGGAGGTTCCAAAGGCGGACGTTATCATAAGAAACCCTACGCATTACGCAATAGCAATACTTTATAGCCCCGAAAAGTCGGGCGCACCTATCGTTGTCGCAAAGGGAAAGGATTATGTCGCACAGAAAATCATTGACATAGCGACAGAACACGACATTCTGATGACGGAAAATGTTCCGCTCGCACACGCACTTTATGACGAAGTTGACCTCGGAAGAGAGATTCCCGCCGCCTTTTATCAGGAGGTCGCCGAAATTCTCGCATGGGTATACGAATTAAAACACAAAGCAATCCCCACATAATTAAGCTTTAAGCAGGCTGATACCTGTTGATATATACAGCCAAATCAGGAGAGGAGTTCCAATGAAGTTTTTAAACAATGCTGTAACGGTTTTTGTGCTTCTGGTAATTATTCTTATAATTATCCCGCTGCCGACATGGCTTCTGGACGTTGCAATTGTTATCAACATTGCGATTTCACTTATCGTTCTCCTCACCACGATGTACATAAAAAGAGCACTTGAATTTTCAATTTTCCCCTCGCTTCTTCTTATAACAACCCTTTTCCGCCTTTCCCTGAACATCTCTTCGACAAGACTTATTCTCGGCAATTCGGGTAATGCGGGAAGTGTTATCAAAACCTTCGGTCAGTTCGTTATCGGGGGAAACGCCGCAGTAGGCTTCATCGTATTTATAATCATCGTAATCGTTCAGTTCCTCGTAATCACCAAGGGTGCCGAGAGAGTTGCCGAGGTTTCGGCAAGATTTACCCTCGACGCAATGCCGGGAAAGCAGATGGCTATCGACGCCGACTTAAATTCCGGACTTATCGACGAAAAAACCGCAAAGCAAAGACGTTCAGACATTCAGCGTGAAGCGGATTTTTACGGGGCAATGGACGGAGCGTCGAAGTTCGTAAAGGGCGACGCGATAATGTCAATCGTAACCGCCTTTATAAACCTTATCGGCGGCGCAATTATCGGACTTGTGGCAGGCGGAAGCTTTACCGACGTTCTTTCGACATATACCATAGCGACAGTCGGCGACGGACTTTGCGCACAGTTACCCGCACTTTTCATTTCAACAGCAATGGGTATGATTGTTACCCGCTCGGCATCTGAGGACAGCCTTAACGCTGACATAAAAAAACAGTTCACCTCACAGCCGACGGTTCTTATAATAACGGGCACGGTAATCATGCTGATGATGATAATTCCGGGCTTCCCCAAAATACAGCTTTTTGTAATCGGCGCAGGACTTATCGGCGTGGGAGTATTCCTTTTAAGAGGGCTGAATGCCGGCGGCTCCGGTACGGACGAAACCGCACAGGAAATGTCGGAATCACAGGAAGCCTTATCCGAAATGGAATATTACAAGGACATCGACAACGTCTATAAGCTCCTTAATGTCGAGCCTGTCGAGGTCGAATTCGGATACAGCCTTATCCCACTTGCCGACGAATCGGCGGGCGGCACGTTTATCGAACGTGTTGTTATTTTCAGAAAACAGTTTGCACTGGATATGGGCATGGTTTTCCCCTCTGTGCGTATGCGTGATAATCAGCACATTAACCCCAACCAGTATGTAATAAAAATAAAGGGCGAAGTCATTGCCCAGTCGGAAATTCTAATTGACCATTATCTTGCGCTTGACAGCGGCAGCGTAACGCAGGAGGTTGAGGGAATCCCCACAATCGAACCGGCGTTTAAAATTCCGGCTCTCTGGGTATCAGAGGACAAGAAAATCGCTGCAGATATTGCGGGATATACGCTTATCGACCCCGTTTCCGTTATGATTACACACCTTTCGGAAATTATCAAGGAACACGCTTATGAGCTTCTTTCCCGTCAGGACGTGAAGACAATGCTCGACAAGCTTAAAGATTCAAACCCGTCGGTTGTCGACGATATTGTCCCGAATGTTGTTTCCGTCGCATATCTTCAGAAGGTGCTTGCGCTCCTTTTAAAAGAGGGCGTTCCAATAAGGGATTTACAGACCATTCTCGAAACTCTTTCAGATTATTCCTCAACGCTCAAAGACATCGACATAACTCTTGAATATGTCCGTCAGGCATTAAAACGTACAATCACGAGAAAGTTTGCCGACGCGGGACAGATAAGGGTGCTTACACTTGATACCGAGCTTGAAAACCTCATTGTCGGTTCGGTTAAAAGGGCGGAGCAGGGTGCTTATCTTGCACTTGACCCGGAAAACATACACAAAATCGTAAATGCCTTACAGACTCAGATTGACAAGGTTAAGGACATCATACCAATGGCAATAATCCTTACCTCGCCTGTTGTCAGAGTTTATTTCAAAAAGCTTGTCGACCAGTTTATTCCGAACGTGGCGGTGCTTTCATACAACGAAATCGACAACACCGTTCAGATTCAGGCGATAGGGAACATAGAAATATAAACAATGAACGGCGGTGATTAGGTTGGCTGTAAAAACAGAACAATTCACAGAGCTTTTCACAAGATACAAGCAAAGCGGCGATAAAAAAATCCGCAACGAAATTGTCGTGCTTTACGGCGAGCTTTTGAAATATGCCGTTATTTCGACAAGAAATATGTATCAGAAATACTGCGACGCCGAAGATATTTCTAACGAAGCGGCGATTTCGCTTATGTCGGCGATTGAAAGCTTTGACCCCGAAAGGAATGTTAAGTTTGAAACCTATGCGTCCCTTAAAATGCGCGGCGCAATAATTGATTATATACGAAGTCAGGACGTTATTCCCCGAAGCGTAAGGCGGTTTTCAAAGGAGCTTGACACGGCGTTTTCCGAGCTTTATTCAAATCTTGACCGCGAGCCGACAACCGATGAGATTGCCGAATATCTAAATCTCCCCAAGGAAAAGCTTCATCAGAAAATGGCGGATTCCGCCTCAGCCTCAGCTTTAAGCTTTGAGGAGCTTATTTTAAACGGCGAAACGGATTTTTCCTCGTCGGAGGATTCAAGCGGCATATGGGAAACCGAAAAACGCATTTACATTAAAGAGCGAAGTGAGATTTTAAAAAATGCAATCGACTGCCTTAAAGAACAGCAAAAGCTTGTCATATCCCTTTATTATTACGAAAGACTTAAATTTTCTGACATAGCAAAGGTAATGGACGTGAGCGAATCAAGAGTATGCCAAATTCACTCAAAGGCAATGCTTAATTTAAGATACAGCCTCGAAAAATACATAAAACAATGACCCCGATAAGGAGAGTGCTTTAAAATGTTCAGAGGATATTATATTTCCGCAAACGGAATGATAAATCAGCAGAGAATTCTTGATGTCACCAGCAACAACATCGCCAATTCAAAAACCGCGGGCTTCAAGTCGGACCGAAACGTTTCCGACACCTTTGAAAGACAGCTTATTTTAATCAGAGGACGAAAAAATACCACGGGGACAATCGAATACAGAAACTTTGAAAAAACACAGACCGACCTTACACAGGGCTCGTTTGAATTTACGGAAAGACGTCTTGATGCCGCAATCAGGGGAGATGTATTTTTCAACATTGCCCCGACATCTAATCTTTATGAGGAAAACGATGTTCTTTTAACAAAAAACGGACAGTTTAACATAGACGATGAGGGATACCTCGCTTTGGGCAGCGCCGGAAGAGTCCTCTCAACAGACGGCCCTATTCAGATAGGAACGGCGGATTTTTCGATAAGCAACGACGGTGTTATCACCACAAGCGACGGAAAAACCTTTACCTTAAAGCTTTCATCCGTTGACGGCGAGGACGTTTTGAAAAAGGGCGACAATATGTTCACCGCAGAAAATGTCACTGACGCACAGGCGGGGAATTATGAGGTAATTCAAGGCGCTTATGAACGTTCAAACGTTGATATTTCAACCGAAATGACAAGGGCAATCGAGGCACAAAGAGTTTTTGACGCGTGCAGTCAGGCTTTAAAGCAGATTGATTCTATAAACCAGCGTGCCGCATCAGAAATCGGAAAAATAGGATAAGGGGGTGACTGAAAAATGACTAACGGATTTTATTCGGCTTCTCAGGGCGTTCTGACAATGCAGTCGGCTATGGACATTACCGCGAACAACATCGCCAACGTATCAACAGACGGCTTTAAACCGCTGAGAGCATCTTTCAGCGACCTTATATATACCGTAAGGAACAAAAATAAAGAAAACGTTGATACGGGACACGGTGTTAAAATCGACAAAACCGACCGTATATTCAAAGTCAGCTCACTCAGGAATACGGGGAACGCACTTGACTTTGCCATTCCGTCCGACGGATTTTTCGCAGTACAGCGTTCCGACGGGACTATCGCTTATACAAGGGACGGCGCATTCTCTTTAGGGAAAACCCCCGACGGAACCTATCAGGTATGCGACGACAAAGGCGGGAAAGTCCTTGACGCCGAAGGAAATCCACTTACCGTAACATACAACGGCGACGGAACACCCGACTCCGCCGCAATATCCGAAAAAATCGGCGTATACCGTTTCGCAAACCCATACGGCATAACCTCGGACGGCGACAACTATTATCTTTCAAACGAAAGCACGGGTGAGGCGGTTGCGGATGATAAGCTTGACATTTTAAGCGGCTATCTTGAAAACTCAACAGCAGACCTTGCCGAACAAATGGTAAACGTAATTCAGTATCAAAGAGCATATTCACTCAATATAAAAATGGTTCAGACAGCGGACGAAATAGAAAATGTTGTAAATAATCTTAGATAAGGACTGAATATATATGGCAATGAATAATCTTGACGATCTTAACCCGATTCAAATGGACGTATTAAGAGAGCTGGGAAATATCGGCGCGGGGAACGCGGCGACTTCTCTTGCCGGAATGCTTGCAAGCACTATTGACATCGGCGTTCCCGTAGTTAAAACTCTCGATTACAACGAGGTTGTGGATTTTCTGGGCGGCCCTGAGAACGTGGTTGTCGGGCTTCTCGTTAGGCTAAAAGGCGACATAAGCGGAATGATGATGTACATTCTTCAGGCCGCATTCGCAAACAAAATCACCTCAACCTTTTACGGAAAATGCCTTGACGACATAACAGAGCTTGACGAAATGGATCAGTCGGCTTTATGTGAAATAGGGAACATCATGGCGGCTTCATATGTGAACGCAATTGCAAGCCTTACGGGGCTGACAATCGACATTACCGTACCGTCGTTCTGTGTGGACATGGTCGGGGCTATAATGTCCGTACCCGCCATTGAATTCGCAAACGTCGGCGACAAGGTTATTTTCATCGACGACCACTTCAAAATTATCGACGGCGAAGTCAAAAGCAACATGATTCTTATTCCTGAAATGGATTCTTTAGCTCTCCTGTTCAGTAAACTGGGAGTTGAAGTATGAGTAAAACCATAACAGTAGGAATATCCGACTTAAATATCGCTCTTGCTCCCGATATTCTCGCTACTTATGCGTTAGGCTCATGCGTGGGAATATGTCTTTACGACTGCAGAAGCAAAATTGCAGGAATGGCTCACATAATGCTCCCGTGGAGTGCCGATTCAAGAAATTCATGCGATAATTCCCGCCGATTTGCCGACACCGGAATAGCCGAGCTAGCCAATATGATGCAGTCAAGGGGCGCGGATTTCAGATGCGTTACGGCTAAAATTGCGGGGGGAGCACAAATGTTTGCGACTACCTCAGCCGTTTTTAACATAGGCGAAAGAAATGTCGATGCCGTAAAAAAAGTTCTTAATAAATTCAAAATACCGATTGTCGCCGAGGAAACAGGGAAAAATTTCGGACGCACCGTCTTTTTTGACGCAGCGACGGGAGAAATGCAGATTAAATCGGCAACAAAACAGACTGTTTTAGTATAAGTCATAATAAAATATATTGAAAAGGGGGATTAAGTATGAGTGATAACATTGAAGAGAAGGTTACCCCTGAGCTTGAGCATGAACCGATTGACGGCAGATTTGAACTCAGCATAGCCATTGATCTTACTGAAGCAACTTTGACAGTTTACTCTTCTCATTTTGGCGGGAAAGATGTTACCGAACAGGAAGTTCTGTCCGAAATTCAGTCAAAGGGCATTGTCTACGGCATAAACAGCAAGCTCATATCCGACATAATTAAAAACAAAATGTCCGGGAAACCTTACGAAATCGCAAAGTACACGCCCCCGACAGACGGCGTCGACGGAACATTAACCTATCTGGTTGAACAAAATGTCGAAAACAAGCCCAAAGAGGACGAAAAGGGTTTCGTTGACTACAAGGACCTCGGAATTATCCGCAACATCAAGGCGGGAACGCCGATAGGCACGATAATTTTCCCCACAGAGGGCGAGCCGGGAACAAACATAAAGGGCGTTCCGATAGCACAGAAAAAAGGCATCGAAGCAAAGGTCCCCATGGGCGATAACGTCGTCCTTAACGGCGATAAATCCCATATTATCGCAAAATGCGACGGAAATTTAAAATTCAGCGGCGGGAAATTCTCCGTCGAAACTGTTTACACTATGCGGGGGAACGTTGACGCTTCAACTGGTAACCTTGATTTTATCGGCGACATTGTGGTAAAAGGCGAGGTAATGGAGGGCTTTAAGGTATCCTCATTAAAAAACATAACCATTTATGAAAATACCACGGGCGCTGTCATTGAAGCAGGCGGCGATGTCGTAATTAAAAAGGGCTGTATAAATACAAAAGTCACCTCACACGGAAATGTTTCTCTTGATTTCTGTGAGAATTCTAAAATAACCTGCGACGGCGACCTTAAAGGCGACGCATTTATCACCTCGGACATTTACTGCGGGGGCGAGTTTATCGCACAGGGCAAAAAGGGGATTCTTATGGGCGGGAAATATACCTGCCTAAAAAACCTCACCGCTAACAGCATAGGCTCAAAATCCTACGCCGCAACGCTTGTAACAGTCGGCGACAATGCAATCATGCTTGAGGAAATGGACGAATGCAACAAAAAGCTTCATGAACTTGATTTTCAGATTTTAAGATGCACACAAGCTGTGGATTTTTTAAACGAAAAGAAAAAAACCATGACACTTCCGCCTGAAAAAGAAGAGCTTTTGACATCCTCCGTGAAGTCGAGAATTATGCTCAACATGGACAAAAAGAAGATTACCAGCCGCATTGAAGAAATCAAGGCATATCTCGAAAATAAGGAGAATTTAAGCATAACCTGTAAAAAGGAGCTTTTCCCCGGAACAAAAATCATCATAAACGACTTCGTTTTTGCGGTGAACGACAAATATCAGTACTGTAAAATCTTCCTCGGCGACGACGGAATTAAAACAGAAACATTATAAAAAAAAGGGGGGGTGTAATGCCCCCTTAGCTTTATAAAAAAATATACTTATTAATCAGCTTTTAAATATTTACAATATCATCTTATTCTTTTTCAGCTCGTCAGAGGTTTTGAGGATTTCGACATAAATCGATGCGACAAGATGATAAAGCTCGGGCGGAATAGACTTCCCCACGTCAAGCATTGAAAGTAACGCCGCCGCCGAATCGTCGCGGTATACGGGGACGCCGTTTTCGTCGGCAATGTCTATTATTTTCTCGGCAATAATTCCGTGACCGGAGGCGACAACGACAGGCGAATAATCCTTTTCGGGGTTATATTTAAGCGCAACCGCACTGTTCCCCTTATATGCGTTAGACTTTGACATTTATGCCCACCCTCTTTTCCTTGATTTTCGGGAAAACATCCGTCAGCATACGCTTTTCGGCAAGCTGCCCGATTATCATATTTTTCGGCGAATATCCGCACCCCGCGGCAAGCCTTGAGATATTGCCTTTTATTTTTGAGAAGGAATCCGCAAGGTCGGGGGGGCACAAAAGCGAAACGGAAACATCGGTGTTTTTCGCTAAAACCTCAAGCTCGAAATCTCCGATATTCTCAACATTAAAGCTTAAAAACAAATGCTGACCGTCGGAATCCCCGTCGGTATAATCATTATCCGCCCAAAGCTCACCAAATGCCCTTGTATTTTCGTATTCAAGCGGAACAAGATAGTGAAGAAGCGGCGTGAACACTCCGGGCGCAGTTAAAAGCCCAGCAAGCATTTCCGGCTGACCGAAGCCCTGAATGGATTTAAGTGCATTGTCGTTAATATTCTTTGAAAGGAACGAAACCAGACTTTCCATCGAATTCGGCGGATTATAGCTTATTCCCTCACTTTTTGAAAGATTTGATAAAACCTCGTTAAGACTTTGCGCAAGCGGAATTTTAACGTCCATATTCTCAACCGAATTAAGTATCAGCGAAAGCTTATCAAGAAGCAAATTCAAATTTTTGTCCTGCTGAAAACCGCTTAAAAGCTTTGAAACGTCATTCCCTGACGAGCCGGGGAGAATCTGCATAAGTATATTTTTAAGCGACTCGGTATTCCCGTCTTTCGGGAGAGCGCTGAGCGACGTTTTAAGTGCCTCAGCGTCAACACCCTTTGAGCTTAAAGCCGCCTGCTTTGCAATCTCCTCCGAAAGGATCTTCATGGCATCAGCCGCGCCGTCCTTCAAAATTGCCGACTTAATATCATCAGGCATGGAGGAGGAAACGAACTCCTCAAAAGTCTTTGTGAGCGCGCTTTTAAGCTCTTGATTTGAAAGAAGCGACATAAGGTTTGAAAAGCTTTCTTTAAGCGCCGACGGATTGGGGTTGTATCTTGAAAGATTATATGTGACAAGCGGAATAAGGCTTTTAAGCTTATCGGTTAAAAGAAGACTGTTCCCTACATCGTTTAATAACCCTAACGCCTGTCCTTTAAGCGCGGCAAAGTTGTTTTTAGCGTCAGGCTGTGCAAAAAGCTTTGACATCAGGTCAAGATTCTGTGAAAGCTTTTGTGAGGCGGAAAGCTGTTCGGATAAATATTTTAAATTTGCGGAAACGGAATCGAGAATTTCCTCGCCGCCCGACGAATTGACAATCGACTTTAAAAGCGCCTGAACGGCATTCTTCACATCGTTATTAATCGTCTGTGAATTAATTTGTCTTAAAAGGTCGAAAAACTGTCCGTTGAACATCGTCAGCTTATCCTTTTGTGACATAATATCCGAAACTATGTTTTCCGGTGAAAGAATAACCTCTGACGCAAAGGCGTTGAGTTTTTCCAAAAGCTCGGTATTCCCGCTTTCAGAAAGCTGTGAAAGAATATCGTTCCCCAAAATAGCTTTCATTGATGCAGCCGCAAGGGACGGGTCCTTTGAAACCATCATTGCAAGCTTCGGGATAAGCCCGTTGCTTTCGGCAAACGTGGAGTTTTCCTGCTTATACTGTTCGGTTCGGTCAGAGGTTTTTACTACCTTTGATAAATCGACAAGGTCAAAAACCTGATCATTCTGTACGATGGGTTTTGTTGTCAGATTATAGTTTTTTGGCGCGACGGGAGAGGTTATCTGAAGCATATCAGACATAATTTTAAACCTCCAAAAATAAAAGTTATGGAAAATCAACAATTACAAAAGACAATTTTGTATAAAATTATTAAAATCACTAAAAAATCCGAAAAAAATTTTAACTTTATTACTATAATATCTCATTTTCTTCTTGTAGTAAAGAGATTTTTAAGTTATAATATATAATAAAGAAAAAATAACAAAATATCAGGAAACATACTAAAAACAAATTATTCTATAAAGTAGGTGTTATTTTATGAGCAAGTTTGAATCGGGAATGGAAGCAATGGTTGATATGTACATATATGAAACCACAACTCTTCTTGAACAGCTGGACCAGATTCTCATGAAAACGGAAACTGCCAGTGAGTTTGAAAGTGAGGACATCAACGAAATCTTCCGAATAATGCACACCATTAAAGGCTCATCGGCAATGATGGGGCTTGAAAACATAGCTTCGCTCGCCCACGCCATTGAAGACATGTTTTACATAATCCGTGAGGATAAACCCGTAATAAAAGACATCAAAAAGCTTTATGAGCTTGTTTTCAATGCGTCCGACCTTCTTAAAGCCGAAATAGACCTTATTCAGGAGGACGAATATACCGCAACCGACTTCAGTGCCCCCAAAGACAACATTGAAGTATATGTCACCGTGCTTAAAAGCGGAGGGGCTGAGCCTGTTCAGGAAGAAAAGGCTGCTCCCAAGGCGGAAACTTCTTCTGCGCCTGCGGTTTCGTCACCAGATGACGAAATATCCGTAAAGGTTATGTTTGACGACGACTGCAAGATGGAAAATCTCCGTGCGCTTATACTTATAAATAAAATAAAAGACGACTGTGAAAAGATTTCGTTTGAGCCTGCCGATATTGAAGACAACCCGGATTCCGCAAAGGTAATTATTGAAAACGGATTTTTGGTTCACTTTAAATCGCATACCACTCCCGATGTCGTAATCAGCGGGATTGAAGAGGCTTTGAACGTTAAGTCGTATGAAATAATCGAAAAAGCAGCACCTGCCCCCATTGAAGTTAAAATGGATGAGTCTGCGCCTGTCAAAATTAAAATGGAACAGCCGAAAGTTACCGCTCCTAAGGCTGAGGAAGCTCCTAAGGAAGCTTCTCCCGACGCTTCAAATAACGTTGATCATATCAACAATATGCTTCAAAATAAGGGCGGCGCAAAGCAGAGTCTTATTTCTGTAAACCTCAACAAGCTTGACCAGCTTATGGATATGGTGGGCGAAATTGTAATTACCGAGGCAATGGTTACTGCTAACCCTGATTTAAAGGGACTTCACCTCGACAATTTCCAGAAAGCCGCAAGACAATTAAGAAAGCTTACCGACGAATTGCAGGACATTGTTATGTCAATCCGAATGGTTCCCCTTTCTGGCGCATTCAACAAAATGACGAGAATTGTCCGTGATATGAAGGTTAAACTCAATAAGGAAATCAACCTTGTATTCGAGGGCGAAGAAACCGAAGTCGACAAGAGCATTATCGACAATCTTAATGACCCGCTTATGCACATGGTAAGAAACTCCGTTGACCACGGAATTGAAGATACTGCCGAGGATCGCATTAATGCGTGCAAGCCTCCGGTAGGAACGGTTACGCTTTCGGCTTATAACTCATCAGGCGAGGTTATTATCGTCGTTTCAGACGACGGACGCGGAATCGACACAGAAAAAGTTCTTGCAAAGGCTAAGAAAAACGGACTTCTCACCAAAAACGAAAAGGACTATACCGACAAGGAAATCTACAACATGGTTATGCTCCCCGGATTTTCAACCAATGAGGTTGTAACTGAATTTTCCGGCCGAGGCGTTGGCATGGACGTCGTAAGAAAGAACATCGAAAAAATCGGCGGTTCTGTTTCTGTTGACAGCAAGCTCGGCGAGGGAACATCGTTTATAATCAAAATCCCGCTTTCACTTGCTATCGTAGACGGCATGGAGGTTTCCGTAGGAAGATCCATCTTCACAATCCCGATAAGCTCGATAAAAGAAAGCTTCAAGCTTAAACAGGGACAGCTTATCCGCGACACTGAGGACAACGAAATGATTATGATAAGGGGCGAATGCTACCCGCTTATCAGACTTTATGATATTTACGGACTTGAAACCGACCAGAAGGATCTCTACGGTGGAATTATCATTCTCGTCGAGGCTGAGGGACGTTCGGCGTGCATATTTGCCGACGAATTAATCGGCGAACAGCAGGTTGTTGTTAAGCCGTTCTCGCCGCTTCTCAATGAGTTCAACGTTAAACAGAACGGTATGGCCGGCTGTACAATTCTCGGCGACGGAAGCATTACAATTATTCTTGATGTCAATAACATCATTTCAAATTATTAACCGATACAGAAAGGGAGTGTACTTATGGCCGCTGAAAATTTTAGTGAGAGCAACAATTTTTTTAACGAGGGCGGAGAGGTTCTGCTTTTCAGTATTGACAATAAGATTTACGGAATAGAAATAGAGTATGTAACCGAAATTATCGGGGTACAGCAGATAACTGTCGTTCCAAAGGTTCCGTCTTATATAAAGGGCGTTATAAACATAAGAGGAAAGGTTATCCCCGTTATGAGCGTCAGAAACCGCTTCGGAATCGAAGAAAGGGATTTTGACGAGCGTACCTGTATAATCGTCGTGAATTTTAACGGCGTTGCTGTCGGAATAATTGTCGACAGGGTGAAAGAAGTTTTCAACGCAAGGCCAAAGCAGATTTCAAACACCCCTGATTTCAAAAACGTAAACAAGAACAGGTTTATAAGATACATAATTAATGCAAACGACGAAGTTAAGCTTTTGCTTGATATTAAAACACTGATAACGGAGTAATGCCGATGCTTAAACTTACCGATGAGGATTTCCTCAGGATAGTAAATTACATCAAAGCTAATTACGGAATAAATCTTATAAAAAAGCGGGTTCTTATTGAGGGAAGACTTTCAAACATGGTTGCGGAAAAGGGATTTTCCGACTATAAAAGCTATATTGATTTTGCTTTGAGTAAGGACGGCACGCTTGAGCTTACAGCTCTTGTCAACAAGCTTACCACAAACCATACATATTTTTTAAGAGAGCCTGAGCATTTCGAGTATTTAAAAAGCGTTGTTCTCCCCCATATAGAAGCCACTGTCAAGGACCACGATGCAAGAATATGGTGCGCCGCCTCGTCAACGGGACAGGAGCCGTACACCTTAGCAATGGTTATCGACGAGTATTTCGGGGATAAGAA
>Ga0116170_10002667_pt1 | contig 17054 bp, 16 predicted proteins | sample AD_JPNHW1_MetaG_FD_89797 | JGI IMG/M metagenome (GOLD analysis project Ga0116170, IMG submission 89797) | Active sludge microbial communities of municipal wastewater-treating anaerobic digesters from Japan - AD_JPNHW1_MetaG | ecosystem: Engineered > Bioreactor > Anaerobic > Digestate | place...
TACTGACTTTATTGGTCGGGGCGAAAGGATTCGAACCTTCGACCCTCTGCTCCCAAAGCAGATGCGCTACCAGGCTGCGCCACGCCCCGACGAGTTGATGAGCATATCAAACTTGGGCGGCCTTGGGGGATCGGGGCGAATGGGGGCGGGGGGCTTTGGCTATGCTGGTTCCCGAACTTGGAGTTTTCATGCGCATCTACGATCTGATCTATTCGAAAAAGATGGGGCGGGCGCTGAGCGGCGAGGAGATCGCTTTCTGGATCCAGGGGGTGACGGAGGGCAGCATCCCACTGGAGCAAAGCGCGGCGCTGCTGATGGCCATTTGCTGGCGCGGAATGGATGCGCGGGAGACGCTGGATCTGACGCTGGCCATGCGCGATTCGGGCGCTCGCATGGATCTTTCCCCGGTGCCCGGCCTCAAGGTGGATAAGCACAGCACGGGCGGCGTTGGGGACAAGACGACGCTGATTCTGGGGCCCATCGTGGCGGCGTGCGGCCGCGCGTCGCGCCTGACCTGTTCGATGTTCAGCGGTCGTGGCTTGGGCCATACGGGCGGGACGGTGGACAAGCTCTCGTCCGTTCCCGGATTGAAGCTCGAACTGAGCGCGGACGCGTTTCGCGAAAGCCTGGTGCGCACGGGCTTCGCCAATTCGGCGCAGACGCCGGATGTGTGCCCAGCGGATCGCAAGCTCTATGCGCTGCGCGATGTGACAGCCACTGTCGAAAGTATTCCGCTCATCACCGCCAGCATCATGTCCAAGAAGCTCGCGGGGGGCGCGGACGCGCTGGTGCTGGACGTGAAGTGCGGCGAGGGCGCGTTCATGAAGACGCAAGCGGACGCGCTGGCCCTGGCGCGCTCCATGGTGGACGTGGGGAAGGCCCACGGCATGCGCATGAAGGCGCTGGTCACGCGCATGGAGGAACCCCTGGGATGGGCCATCGGCAACGCGCTGGAGGTGCAGGAATCCATCGAGATCCTTAAAGGTCAGCACGGGGATGGCGAGCTGGCGGACATGAGCTTTCGCCTGGCGGCGGAGATGCTGGTGCTGGGCGGGGCCGCGGCCTCGCTGGGCGAAGCGCTGAAGCGGGTTCACGCTGTCATCGCCGATGGCTCGGCGTTCGAGGCCTTCCGGGATTTCGTGGCGTTCAACGGTGGCGATGTGGCTGTGGTGGACGATCCTTCGCGACTGCCCCAGGCGGCGCACCGGATTGAGATTCCGGCGCCGCGCGCGGGCTTCGTCGCATCCATGGACAGTCGTTCCATGGGGATCCTGGCCATGGAGCATGGCGCGGGCCGCAGGCAGTTGGGCGATGCGCTGGATCTAGGGGCGGGCATTCGCGTGGGGGTGCGCCTCGGTCAGGCCGTGCGCGTGGGTGAGCCCATGCTCATCGTCCACACCAACCGCCCGCAGGAGGTCGACGTGGCGGCCTTCCGGTCGACCATCTCGCTATCGGACGCGCCGGTGACGGAGCTTCCCTGGCTGCTGGAGGTTGTTGAATAGATGCTCTATCGCAGGTTCACCGGTTGCCGGGGATGCATGGGGAATTCCGAGAGATCACCTAGGGCCTCGGCCTTGGTGGTGGCGTAGTACCGCCCGGCCTGGAAGATCCGGTAGCTGTGCCGGAGCATGTGCCACAGGCTCCAGCGGTGGGCCCACAGGTGTTTCACGAAGCGCCGGCCGTAGGGCTTGCTGCGGTAGAAGCGCTGAATGTGGCCGTTGTAGAGCGCGTCCATCTGCGCGCGGCTCTCAAAGCCTTCGGACTTGAAGACGCTGTTCACGCAGTTCATCAGGCGCCAGTCCTCGTGGAAATCGCCGGTTGTTCCATCCACGCATTCATCCCAGATGGGGGCGCCATACATGGGGCAGAACTTGGTCATGTTCATCTCGTCCAGATCCAGCGACAGGATGAAGTCGCTGGTGGCCTGGAAGGTCTCGGGCGTCTCGCCGGGCAGCCCGAAGATGAAGAGCCCCTTGGCGCGCAGACCCGCCGCGTGGATCTGCTCGACATCCCGGCGCACGGCGTCCAGGCTAACGCCCGCCTTGTGCCGTTCCATCATCGCCGGATCGGCGGATTCGATGCCGATGGAAACCATCATGGCGCCCGCGCGCTTGAGCATCGTCAGCAGTTCGGGCGTGGTGTAGCCCGTGCGCACGATGCAATTGAAGTCCACGCCCAGGGGTTGGTCGATCAGCAGGCGGCAGAAGCTATCGATGCGCTTCTGGTTGGCGGTGAAGAGATCGTCGTAGATGTTGATGTGATGCACGCCAAAGCGATCCCGCAGGTGCTTCATCTGCGCGTAGATGTATTCGGGCGAGTTGGATCGGTACTGGCGCTCGAACACGGACCGGTCGCAGAACGAGCAGACGTGCGGGCATCCGCGTGAGGTGACCATGGTCGCGCCCCAGCGTCTCTCGTAGGAGAACAGCGGCAGGTGATAGCCATGGGGGAAGCCCGCCAGCTTTTCGTAGGCGGGAAAGGGCAGGGCGTCGAGGTCGTCGATGCGCGCCCGGCGGGGGTTGGTGATGATGCGATCGCTGTCGCGGTAGACGAGGTTCGGGATCTCGGAGGGCGCCTTGCCTTCGGCCAGATCCAGAAGGGTGCCCTCGCCTTCGCCCAGGCACAGGTAATCGATTTCCGGGAAGTGTTTCAGCAGCGGCGCGCCGATGGAGGTCGCATGGACATTGCCCACGACGATGGGCAGTTCGGGGCGGCGGCGCTTCAGTTCGGCGGCGAGATCCACCGCGTCCATGAATCCGGCCGTGGTGGCGGAAAACCCCACCAGGTCCGGTTGGGTCTCCAGGATCGCGTCGGCATTCGCAGGGACGCCGCGCGGCGCGACGGGGCCCAGGCAATCGTGCACGGCCGTCTCATGGCCATGCTGATCCAGCCAAGCGGCGAGCTGCAGGATGCCGATGGGGGCCATGCGATTGGCCAGAACCGAAAAATCCGGTTGGCCTGGCACAAAATTGAAACCGGCGGGGTGGACAAAGGTGATGCGCATGAACCCACTATCCGCCTTGTCTCAAGGCGGTTCAATGATTCAAAGGCTCTGGAGGTCTGGGCTCTATGCTGTGAGCAGGAACGGCGGTTAATTTTTGGGAGTAACCACCACGCGCAGCCCAAGGCTGTCCCCCACGCGCGATTCGGCTCGAAAGGGCATGCGCGCGCTGGAACCAAGTTCCACCGCGCCGAAAGCCCACGAACCACCGCGAATGACGCGCTGGGCGGTGTCGCCTCCCGCAACCCAGGCAGAGCCGTTGCCTGGGGCTCCCTGGTAGGTCTCATGCCAGGTGTCCTGGCACCACTCCCAGACATTGCCCTCCATGTCGAACAGGCCCCAAGCGTTTGGCTGTTTTTTGCCCACGGCTTGCGGGGCTCCACCCGCATTGGCGTCAAACCAGGCATACATTGGTAGGCTGGCTTCATCTTCTCCGTGGGGATAGGTGGACCGGCTTCCGGCGCGACAGGCATATTCCCATTCAGCTTCGCTGGGCAGGCGGTAATCATTGCCATTTTCCCGTTCGTTCAGGCGAGCCACGAAGGCCTGGGCATCCACCCAACTGACGAATTCGACGGGGTGGTCGTCGCCGGGAAATTTGGCCGGATTGCTGCCGATGACGGCTTTCCATTGCGTCTGGGTTACTTCGCAGGCTCCCATGAAAAACGGCTTAGCGAATTCGACGCTGTGCTGCGGCCGCTCACTGGGTTCGCCTTTGCCTCCGGTGCTTCCCATCTGAAACGCACCCGCCGGCATCCGGACAAAACGCATCCCGACGCTGTTGATGAAGGTCGCCTTGGTGAGATCGGCCTGGTTTGCCGCCGGTGTTTGCGCCTGGAGAACCCAGGCAAAACCGCACATGAGAAATAAAATATTTTGATATCTCATCAAGTCTCCTTCCAACAACGCGCGCAAAACCCCAGAGTGATGTTCGGTTGGATCTTGTCGGAATTCAAGGTTACTATTCACATTAGCCGATAGTGCCTTGGCCAAGAGGATATAGGTCATCGGCCAAGAACTTTAGACGGATTTGACTTATTTGGAGGTCCCACATGCGACGCGCGCTTTGTATCTTCGCCTTGGGGCTGGCCCTGCTGCATCCATTGTCGGCAGCCCAGGTTGATCCCGCCGTTGACGGATTCGTCGCCACCGGATCCTTCAGCATGGAATCGACCTTCCTTCTGTGGGTGGATGCGTTCAACGAAGCCACCAAAAACAAGGAACAGCGCATCCGTATGTCCATGCGCCCCATGACCGCGACCCAGGCGATCAAAGAATTTGGCTATGTCATCGATAGGTATTGATCCTTCTGATTCGTGACCTATCCTTGGGGCAGCGAGGTTGCCCCATGAAATCGAAGGAGTTCAAGGAGTTGTTGGAGCAAGTTTCGAGGCTGTCTTCCAAGCAACGGACGTCCCTGCGGCAAGCCTTGGAGGCATCCCTTCAGGACAAGCCTGAAGCGGTTCGGGAGATTGAAGCACGGATGGGGAATGACCCGGTGTGCCCACACTGTGGAAGTCACCGCATCGGCAAGTGGGGGAGCGCGAAGGGGCTCCGGCGGTTCCGCTGCCATGTGTGTGGACGGACCTTCAATGCCCTCACTGGAACACCACTGGCGCATCTGCGAAAGAAGGAACGCTGGGATCAGTTCGCGGCTTGCCTTCAGGAGAGCAAGACGGTTCGGGGAAGCGCCGAGGAATGCGGGGTCCATCGGAACACGACATTCCGCTGGCGTCACCGTTTCCTCGCCTGGATCAGCGTGAACAAGCCCCCGTCCCTGCATGGCGTGGTCGAGGCGGACGAGACCTTCTTCCTGGAATCTCAGAAAGGGAGCCATCACCTGAACCGAAAGCCGAGAAAGCGCGGTGGCAAGGCTTCTCAGCGCGGACGGTCCAAGGAACATATCTGCGTCCTGGTGGCGCGGGACCGTAGCGGACAGACGACGGATCACATCCTGCCAGCCTTCAACGTAGAGGTCGTTGATGGGCTTCTTGGTCCTGCCATAGACCCGGATGCCATGCTCTGCACGGATGGAGCAAACGTGTATGCCACCTTTGCGAAGAGACGGGGACTGCTTCATGAATCCGTGAACCTCAGCGCCGGGGAACGTGTCCGTGCCAAGACGATCCATCTCCAGAACGTGAACGGCTACCACAGCCGCATGAAAGGCTGGATCGCCCGGTTCCACGGCGTCTCAACCCGCTGGCTCCCAAGCTATCTGGGCTGGCGGCGGATGCTGGACGGGCGAGATCAGGCGCTTTCGCCTACCGTGGTGCTAAAGTCTGCGTTGAAAATCATCGACTTCAACACTCTTTGATGACATAGCCAAGAATTTACGGAAGGCAAAGCTCAGCTGGCTCCCGTAACCCGGGAATTGAAGGCTGACGAAGTCAAAACATTTACCGCCAAATGGGGCTATGCCCCCACCCGCATTGCCGTTGCCATGGACGCTTTGGTGATGCTCGTGCACAAGAGCAATCCCATCAAAGAACTCAAAATCGAGCAGCTGGACGCCGTATGGAGCAGCACCCGCCTTCAGGGCTGGCCCAACGATATTCAGACCTGGGGTGAACTGGGGTTGACCAATGCCAACTGGAATGCACGTCCCATTGTGCGGATTGGCCGACCTGAAGGTTCTGGCATTCGGGATTTCTTCCGGGAAGCGGTCGAACTGGGCGGCAAGGGCAAAACGGACACCAAGCACAGCGAAGACGCCATGGGGTTGATGGAGGAGATCCTTGCCAATCAAGCTGCCATGGGCTACGGCAGCCTGGGCGAAGTGGTTTCGAACATGCGAGCCATCCCCTTGATCCCCAAGGGAGGCAAGACAGCTGTGGAACCCAGCGCCACCACTGTGACGGATGGCTCTTATCCGCTTTCCCGCGTGATCTACATCTACCTCAATCGCGCCCCCGGCAAGCCATTGGATCCCCATCTCGTCAAGTTCATGCGTTTTGTCCTATCCAAGGATGGCCAAAAGCAGGTGAAGCTTAACGGTCTGGTGCCCTTGCCGGATGACTTGATCGCCATGAATCTGCGCCGCATCGGTCAATAACGCGCTTTTTTGCTTTCAGCCTTTGATGCCCCGCCAAGGATCTTCCAAAGCGGGGCATTTATCTGTCTGAATCAGGCGCCTTCGCGGAAGGTGACCTTGTTGATCTCGGTCAGCGTCGTAACACCTTGGCGAACCTTTTCCACCGCGCTTTGTCGCAGGGTCTGCATCCCGTAGCGGCGGGCGATGGTCTTGATTTCGCTGATGGGCGCGCGCTTGATGATCAGTTCGCGCAGCTCGTCGTTCAGTCCCATGAATTCCACGATGGCCTGGCGGCCGCGGAAGCCCGTGCCGTTGCAATCCACGCAGCCGACGCGTTCGAAGAACTGCGCTCCGGAAGTCCCGAGCGCATCCAGACCGTTTTCGGCCAGTTCCTTTGCGCTGGGGGCGTCAACTTGGCGTTTGCACTTGGGGCAGAGCGTGCGGACCAGGCGCTGGGCCAGGATGCAGTTCAGGGCCGAGACGAAGTTGTAGACCTCCACGCCCATGTGCTGAAAGCGCCCGATGACATCCAGCGTGTTGTTGGCGTGGACGGTGGTGAAGACCAGGTGGCCCGTGAGGGCCGACTGGATGGCGATCTGCGCGGTTTCGCTATCGCGGATCTCGCCCACCAGGATCTTGTCCGGGTCATGGCGCAGGATGGAGCGCAGGCCGACGGCGAAGGTCAGCCCCTTCTTCTCGTTCACGGGGATCTGCGTCACGCCCTCGAGCTGGTATTCGACGGGATCTTCGATGGTGATGAGTTTGTCTTCGGGGCTCTTGATCTCGCTGAGTACGGCGTACAGCGTGGTGGTCTTGCCGCTGCCCGTGGGGCCCGTGACTAGGAACATGCCGTAGGGCTCGTGGGCAAAACGGCGGATCTTCGCCAGCTCGTGGGACGAGAAGCCGAGGATGTCCAGGCTCAGGCTCTTGAACTCCTCGCTGAGGTTCTCCTTGTCCAGGATGCGGATCACGGCGTCCTCGCCGTGGATCGTGGGCATGATCGAAACGCGGAAATCGATGGCGCGGCCGCGCACCTTGAGCTTGAAGCGGCCGTCCTGGGGCTTGCGCTTCTCGGCGATATCCAGCTCGGACATGACCTTGATGCGGCTGATGATGGGGGACGCGAAGCGCTTGTCGATGGGCTCTGCCGCCGCGTACAGGCTGCCGTCGATGCGGTACTTGATCTGAAGTCCCGTGGCGGTGGTCTCCATGTGGATATCCGAGGCGCGGCGCTGCAGGGCGTTGAAGACCGTCGTATCCACCAGGCGGATGATGGGTGCTTCATCCTTGTCCGTCAGGCGCTCTAGATCGAGGACTTCCTCGTCCACATCCTCTTCCCGCAGCACCTGGACCTTGAGGGCCTCGCCAGCCTCGTCCAGCACCTTCTGTCCGCTTTCGGATTTCTTCAGCACTTCCTGGATCTGGGCCTGGGGCGCCCCGGCGAAGCGCAGCGGCCGCTTGAGTTGGGCGCGCAGCAGATCCTGCGTCACCACGTCCAGCGGATCCGCCATGGCGATCCACAGATGGCCGTCGCGTTCATTGACGGGCACGAAGTGGTGCTTGAGCATCAATTCGAGCGGGATGGCCTGGAACAGGGCGAAATCCACGGCCTCACGGGTCAGATCGAGGGCGGGGTAGAGCTCGAGCGCGGCCTTGGCGGCCGGCTTGGCCTCGGTGCCGAGCTGGCGGAAGACCTCGCCGGTCCTGTCTGGATCGGGGTCTGGACTTTGTGGAGCGATCGGGTTCGCGGACATGATTTCCATTCTAGAAGCCAGCGTCTTCTTACCAGCACTGAAATGATCTGGAGTCCATATATCGCATCAGGGTGGACGAATCATTCTGGATGAGGACAATGATTTCTCGGTTCCCGGAGCACAGAGACACATGCGTCAATACATCCCCATAGGGTTATTGCTCCTTTTGGCCGCGGCGCTTCCCGGCATTGCCTGGAAACTATCGGCCCTGCTGGCTCCGCACGCGCCGAACGCGGCGAAAAATTCCACTTACGAGTGCGGCATCACGCCCAAGACGGAAGCCCGGGACAAGCTCTCGGTCCACTACTACCTGATCGCCGTGCTGTTCCTGGTCTTCGACGTGGAGACGGTCTTCCTGATGCCTTGGGCCATCCAGGCCAAGGAACTGGGGCGCTTCGGCTTGATCGAGATGGGCATCTTCCTGTTCCTGCTGCTATTCGGATACGGCTATCTGTGGTCCAAGGGGGCGCTGAAATGGCAGTGAACGCATCAGCGGTCCAGGGCCCGACGCTTCTGGAAAACATCCTCATTACCACCAAGGTGGAGAAGGTCATCAACTGGTCCCGCGCCACCAGCGTCTGGCCCATGACCTTCGGCCTGGCCTGCTGCGCCATCGAGATGATGGCCGCCGGGGCCTCGCGCTTCGACTTCGATCGCCTGGGCGCGGGCATCTTCCGTGCCTCGCCGCGCCAGAGCGATCTCATGATCGTGGCGGGCACCGTCAGCTACAAGATGGCGCCCATCATCAAGCAGCTGTATGAGCAGATGCCGGAACCCAAGTGGGTGATCGCCATGGGCGCCTGCGCCACCTCCGGCGGGCCGTTCGACAGCTATCACACCATTCAGGGCGTGGACAAGATCGTGCCCGTGGACATCTTCATTCCCGGCTGCCCGCCGCGGCCCGAGGCGCTGATCCACGCGTTCATGAAGCTGCAGGACAAGATCATGAGCGGCAGCATGGCGGATCGTTATCGCGATGTTTTCGAGGCGGTGGAGGGATGACGAACGAAGCGCAAGGGCGCCCCGATCGCGCCGTGGAAATGCCCAAAACGGTGCCGTTGCCGGGTCTGGAGGCCTATCGAGCGGATCAGCAGGCCTGTGCCGCCGCGGAAGAAGCCAAATGGCAGAAGCAGCTTTCGGATTACGAAGCCGCCAAGGCGAAGGCCGAAGCCGAGGGCAAGGATGCGCCGAAAGCGCCCGTGAAGCCCGTGGCCAAGCCGGAGGGCGATCTGAAGGCGCCGGTGCCCACCGAGGCCCAGGACCCCGATTTGCTGCGCCTGAAAGATGTCTTCGGCGAAGCGGTGGAAGAGTTCTTTGAGCAGGCGGGCGAATGCACCGCGCAGATCGCGCGGGATCGCATCCTGGAAGTGCTGCGCTTCTGTCGCCAGGATCCTTCCATGAGATTCGAAATGCTGGCGGACGAGACGGCCACGCACTATCCCGCTGCGTCCGATTTTGCGTTCAGCGTCGTCTACCACCTGGCGAGCCTGAGCCGATCCAAGCGCCTGCGGCTGCGGGTGCTCCTCCCGGAAGGATTTGAGCTGGAGAGCGCGACGCAGGTGCATCGAGGCGCGAACTGGTTCGAGCGCGAGATCTTCGACATGTTTGGCATCCGCTTCCTCAATCATCCGGATCTCACGCGGATCCTGTGCCCCGAGGACTGGGAGGCGTTCCCGCTGCGCAAGGAATATCCCGTCGCGGGCCTTGGGCAGCGCGACATCGACTTCCGCGAGGATCGCTCGGGCCGTCTGACGCGCCGGGCGCAGGAGCAAGCGGGCCATTCGGCCATCAACCTCAAGATCCCCACGGCGGACTAGGAGCGGCGATGTTCGGCGGCACGGAATACATGGAAATCAACATGGGCCCCCAGCACCCGTCCACGCACGGTGTACTGCGGCTCAAGCTCAAGCTCGACGGCGAAACGGTGATCAGCTGCGAACCCGTGATCGGGTACCTGCATCGCGGGGTCGAGAAGATCTGCGAGAACAAGACCTTCTTCCAGGGCCAGATCTGGACCGACCGCATGGATTACTGCTCGGCCATCGGCAACAACCTGGGCTGGGCCGAGGCGGTGGAGAAGGCCCTGGGCGTCACCGTGCCCAGGCGCGCGCACTACATCCGCACGCTGCTGGCCGAGTTCAACCGCATCGCCTCGCACCTGGTCTGGCTGGGCACGCACGCCATGGATATCGGCGCGCTGACCGTGTTCCTCTACACCTTCCGCGAACGCGAAGAGATCATGGACCTCTTCGAGGACTTCTGCGGAGCGCGGCTCACCACCACGGCCTTCCGTATCGGCGGCCTGGGACAGGATCTGCCGGCCGGTTTCGAGAAGGCCGCGCGGGCCTTCCTGGCGCGCTTCCCGGCCTGCATCGAGGAATACGAAACCCTGCTATCGGAAAACCGGATCTGGAAGAAGCGCACCATCGGCGTGGCGAAGCTGAACGCCGAGGACGCCATCGCCCTGGGCGTCACGGGGCCGATGCTGCGGGCGGCCGGGGTGGCCTACGACATTCGCAAGGCGTTCCCCTACGCGGCCTACGCCGAAATGGATTTCGAGATTCCCACGCGCACCGAGGCCGACACCTACGCACGCTACCTGGTGCGCATGGCCGAGCTGCGGCAGAGCTGCCGCATCATCGCCCAGTGCCTGGACGGATTGCCCGAAGGCCCCGTGATGGCCAAGCTGCCCAAGTCGCTGAAGTCCGAGGTGGTGGAGATCTACCACCCCACCGAATCGCCCAAGGGCGAGCTGGGCTACTACCTGGTGGGCGAGAAGGGCGGCACGCAGCCGTACCGCTTCCATGTGCGGGCGCCGGGGTTTGCGAATCTCCAGTCGCTGGCGCCCATGGTGGAAGGCGGGCTGGTGGCCGATGTCATCGCGGCGGTGGGAACGCTCGACGTGGTGCTGGGGGAGATTGACCGATGAGCGCGCCGGGATTTCCTGAAATGACGCTGACCCAGACGCTGCTCATCGCTGCGCTGCAGTGCATCGCGGTCACGGCCTTCGTGTTCGTGCTGGTGCCGCTCACGACGTTCGCCGAGCGCAAGGTGCTGGGGTATTTGCAGGTGCGCCTGGGCGCCACGCGCATCGCCAGCGGGCTGCATGGCCTGACGGGCGGCCTGAACCGCGGCATGTGGGCCATGGGCAAGGTGCCGGTACTGTCGTTCCTGCGCGGCCTGCCGTTTCCCATCGCGGATGTGCTGAAGCTCTTCGTGAAGGAAGACATCGTTCCCGACAAGGCGGATCGCCTGGTGTTCATCATCGCGCCGGGGCTCACGATGGTCGCGTCCTTGGCGGTGTTCGCGGTGATCTCGTTCTATCCCGGCGTGCTGTTCGTCTTCCCGCACTGGGTTCCGATCCTGGGCGGATGCCCCTTCGCGGGCACCGCGGCGGATGTGAACGTGGGGCTGCTGTTCGTCACCAGCATCGCCAGCGTGGGCGTCTACGGCATCGTGCTGGGCGGGTGGGCGTCGAACTCCAAGTTCCCGCTGCTGGGCGGATTGCGCAGCGCGGCGCAGATCGTCAGCTACGAAGTGCCCCTGACCCTCAGCCTGCTGGCCCCCGTGGTGATGGCGGGCAGCCTGAATCTGCGCGAGCTGGCCCGCATCCTGGCGGGGCTTCCTTTGATGGATGCTTCTGGACAGTTGCTGACGCAGATCCATCCACTGCAGTCCATCCCGCTGTTCATCGGATTCTTCATCTACCTGACCTGTGGTTTCGCCGAGACGAACCGCCTGCCGTTCGATATGCCGGAAGCCGAGAACGAGCTGGTGGCGGGCTTCCACACGGAATACTCGGCCATGCGCTTCGCGTTCTTCTACCTGGCCGAATACACCAACATGATCGTGGTTTCCGCCATGGCCAGCACGCTGTTCCTGGGCGGGCATCACCTGCTGCCCTTCGGGCTGCAACGCGTGATTCCCGAAAGCTGGCCCATCCTGGGGACGCCCAATCTGCTGTTCTTCGTGGGCAAGATCGTCTTCCTGCTCTTCGTCTTCATCTGGGTGCGTGGCACGCTGCCCCGATACCGCTACGACCAGATCATGGCGGTGGCGTGGAAATACCTGCTGCCGCTCTCCCTCGTGAACCTCTTCCTGGCGGCCCTGATCCGCTTCGCCTGGTGAGGCTGCGATGAACCGATACCTGAAGATCCTGATTCCGACTGAGATCGCCAAAGGCCTGGCGCTGACCGGGAAGCAGTTCCTGCGCGTGTTCCTGACCGCGAACCGCCGCCCCGCGCCGCTGCATGTCGTGAGCGAATATCCGGAGGTGCCCGCGCCGCTGAAGCCGCGCTTTCGGGGCCGCCTCCAGCTCCTGACGAACGCCGAAGGCGAGCTGGCCTGCGTGTGCTGCATGGCCTGCGAGAAGATCTGTCCCACCAACGCCATCCATATCGAGGCAGGCAAGAAGGAGGGGCGCAAGACCCGCATCCCGCTGCGCTACGACTTCGAGATGGAGCGCTGCGTGTTCTGCGGCTTCTGCGTCGAGGCGTGCAATTTCGATGCGATCAAGCTGAACGACCAGTTCGAGCTGGCGACCTACCGGCGCGAGGATCTGGCGCTGGGCCTCGCGGATCTGGATCACCCCAGCCTCGTGGGAAGGCATTCCATCGCCGAGGCTGTTCCCGCAGCCGTTGTCGCCAAGGATTCTGACGAGGGGGCGCGATGATGCACGAACTGTTCGCAACGCCCATGGGCGCGCTCTTTACGATCTTCGGCGTGATGTCCCTGATCGGCGCCCTGGCCATGGTCTTCTCGAAGAACGCCGTGCATAGCGTCATCGGCTTCCTGTTCACGATGCTCTCCATCGCGGCCTGCTATCTGTGCATGGAGGCCGAGTTCCTGGCCATGGCGCAGGTGCTGGTCTACGCCGGGGGCATCGTCGTGCTGTTCCTCTTCGTGGTGATGCTGGTGGAGCTGAGCAAGCGCAAGGATGGCCGTGCCAATGATCGCGGAGCCATGGCCGTGGTGCTGCCGCTGGTGGCGCTGCTGGCGGCGGCCTTCGGCGCGGTGTTCGGGGGCATCTGCTTCGCCCGCGGCGCGGATCAGGCCCTGAACCTTCCCCCGGATCTCGCCCAGGGCATGGACGTGGCCGGGCACAACGCCCAGGCCATCAGCCGCGGCCTGTTCGCGGGCTACCTGCTGCCCTTCGAGATCCTTTCCGTGATCCTGCTCGTGGCGCTGGTCGGGGCCGTGGTGCTGGCGAAGACGGAGCGCGTGTGATGAGAGGTGAAGCCTGATGCCGTCCCCCAATTTCGCCCTTGTCCTGTCTTTTCTGTTGTTCTCCATCGGCATCCTGGGGGTGCTGATCCGGCGCAACGCGCTGATCATCCTCATGTGTGTCGAGCTGATGCTGAACGCGGCGAACCTGAATCTCATCGCCTTCGCGCGGCACAGCGGCACCGTCGGCGGCCAGGCGTTCGCTCTGCTGGTGATGGGGCTGGCCGCGGCCGAGGTCGCCATCGGCCTTGCGCTGGTGGTGGCGCTCTATCGCCGCAAGGAAACCGTCCGCGTGGACGAGATCGACCTTTTGAAGGGCTGAGCAGATGATCCACGGTCCCCTTCACGGTTCTCTTCTCTGGCTGATCGCATTCCTGCCGGTCTTTGGCGCGCTGATCAACGGCGCCACGGGGCGTCGCGCGCGCAACACGAAGCTGGTGGATGCCTTGGCGCTGGGCAGCGTCGGCATCGCCTTCGCTCTCTCGCTGTTCTATTTCATCGTCCTGATGCGACAGCCCTCCGAAGGGCGCGTGATCATCCAGGAGCTGTGGACCTGGGTGGATTTCGGCGGCGCGCACGTCCTGGATGGCCTGACGCACAACACGGTCTCATGGGCGTACCGCTTTGATCCGCTTTCGGGCGCGATGGCGCTGCTGGTGACGGGCGTGGGCTTCCTGATCCACCTCTTTTCCACGGGCTACATGGCGGAGGAGCGCGAGGACGGCCGGTACTACCGCTTCATGGCCTACCTGAACCTCTTCGTGTTCTCGATGCTCAACCTCGTGCTGGGCGCCAATCTGCTGATGATGTTCCTGGGCTGGGAAGGCGTCGGCCTGTGCAGCTACCTGCTCATCGGCTTCTACTTCGAGAAGGATTTCGCGGCCACCGCGGGCAAGAAGGCGTTCATCACCAACCGCATCGGCGACTTCGGCTTCCTGGTGGGTTTCTTCCTGCTGTTCCAGATCTACGGCAGCGCGGACTTCAGCACCCTGATGGGCATGACGCGCGAGGTGCTGGCGCGCCCCGAGATCACGCTGTTCGGCCTGAGCCATGCGCCGACTTGGTGGTTCAACCTCGCGGGCTGCTGTCTGTTCGTGGGCGCCTGCGGCAAGAGCGCCCAGATCCCGCTCTACGTCTGGTTGCCGGACGCCATGGCGGGCCCGACGCCGGTCAGCGCGCTGATTCACGCGGCGACCATGGTGACCAGCGGCCTCTACATGATCGCCCGCCTGAATTTCGTCTACGTGAACGCGCCGGTGGCGCTGTCCGTCGTGCTCTTCGTGGGCGCGCTCACGGCGCTGGTGGCGGCGTCGATGGGACTCGCGCAGTACGACATCAAGAAGGTGTTGGCCTATTCGACCGTCAGCCAGTTGGGCTTCATGTTCATGGGCATGGGCGCCGGGGCTTTCACCGCGGGCATGTTCCACGTCTTCACCCACGCCTTCTTCAAGGCCGCGCTCTTCCTGGGCAGCGGTAGCGTGATCCTGGCCTGCCATCACGAGCAGGACATGCGCAACCTGGGCGGGCTGAAGGACAAGTTGCCCTGGACGTTCCGGTCCATGCTGGTGGCCACGCTGGCCATCGCGGGCATCTTTCCCTTCAGCGGATTCTTCTCGAAGGACGAAATCCTGTGGAAGGTCTTCGACGGCTGGTACCGCCACGGCGAACTGGGCGGATCCCAACTGGCGCTGCTGGCCTGGATCATGGGCATGGTCGCGGCTTTCATGACGGCGTTCTACATGACGCGGTTGATGATCATGACCTTCTGGGGCGAATACCGCGGCCATGGCCACGATCCCCACGGACTCCGCGCGCTCGCGCTGCCGGATGAGCACGGTCATCACGAGTCCCATCATCACGAACCCCATGAAGTGCCCTGGAACATGTGGGTGCCCGTGGCGATCCTGGGTGGCCTCGCCCTCGTCGCCGGCTTCCTGAATATCCCTCACAGCCTGCACTGGATCGGGTCGAGCCGTTTCTCGGAATGGCTGTCGCCCCTGCTGTTCCAGGTCGGCGCGCCTGAAGCCCACGAGGCGGTGCCCGCCATGGAATACGTGCTGATGGTCTGGGCCACCTTGGTGTGGGCGCCGGGCGCGATGCTGCTGGCGTGGTGGATCTACGGCATGGATCCCTCCTGGTCCAAGGCCAGGGCCTTCGTCGCGCGCTTCCCGAACCTGTTCCGATGGGTCCACAACAAGTATTTCGTGGACGAGTTCTACGAGGCCAGCGTCATCCAGCCGACCCTACGCGTGGGCGAAGGCCTGTGGGTGGTGGATGGCAAGGTCGTGGACGGCGCCGTGAATGGCGCGGCGTGGCTCAGCCTGTTCTGGGGCCGGGTCTCGTTCTGGTTTGATTCCAAGATCGTGGATGGCCTGGTGAACCTCATCGCCTGGCTGATCGAGCAGCTCTCGTGGGCCTTCCGCAGGTTGCAGAGCGGCCGCGTGCATCAGTACGCCTTCGTGATGTTCCTGGGCTTCCTGGTCTTCGCCCTCTGGAAGTTTCTTGTTTGACATTGACTGTTCAAATGTATTCCCGCCTCGGCCGGAGTTGATATGACCGCCTGGTACCAAAACCTTCCCCTATGGGTGACCGCCGTGCCCTTGATCGGCGCGCTGCTGCTGCTGCTCGTTCCGCGCGAACGACGGCGCGCCTTCGAGCTGGGCGCGCTGGCGGTGACGGTGTTCGATTTCCTGCTGAGCGTGCCGCTGTGGTTTCAGTACGACCGCAGCAGCGCGGCGGTGCAGTGGGCGCTCAACCTGGACTGGATTCCCAGCATCGGCGCGCGGTTCAACATCGGCATGGACGGCATCAGCCTCGTGCTCTTCCTGCTGACCACCTTCATCGGCTTCATCGCCGTCTGGTGTTCGTTCACCGCCATCCAGGAGCGCCACAAGGAGTACTACATCTGGCTGCTGGTGATGCAGTTCAGCATGCTGGGCGTCTTCATCTGCCAGGACGTGTTCCTGTTCTACCTGTTCTGGGAGCTGATGCTGGTGCCGATGTACTTCCTCATCGCCATCTGGGGCGGCCCGCAGAAGCTATACGCCGCCATCAAGCTGTTCCTCTACACCCTGGCGGGTTCGGTGCTGATGCTGGTGGGCATCCTGGCCATCTACTTCCTGCAGCACAAGGCGACGGGGCGCTTTGATCTCTCCATCGCCAGCTTCCAGGCCGCCGCGCCCCTGATCGCGCAGCAGGCCAAGCCCTTCCAGATCCTGGTGGCCCTGTCGTTCTTCATCGGCTTTGCCATCAAGGTGCCGATGTTCCCCTTCCACACCTGGTTGCCGGACGCGCACGTGCAGGCGCCCACCGCGGGCAGCGTCATCCTCGCCGGCATCCTGCTGAAGATGGGCACCTACGGCTTCCTGCGCTTCCTGCTGCCCGTCCTGCCGGACGCCACGAAGGAGCTGATGCCATGGTTCCTGACGCTATCGCTGATCGGCGTCATCTACGGCGCGCTGGTGGCGATGGTGCAGAAGGACGCCAAGAAGCTTGTCGCTTATTCCTCTGTCAGCCATCTGGGGCTGTGCATGCTGGGGCTCTTCGCGCTCAATCCCAATGGCATCACCGGCGGCATCCTGCAGATGCTGAACCACGGCATTTCCACGTCGGCGCTCTTCCTCATCGTGGGCATCGTCTACGAACGGCGGCACACGCGGCAGATTGCGGATTTCGGCGGACTTTCGAAGACGATGCCGATCTACGCGACGGTCTTCATGATCATGACCATGAGCAGCATCGGGCTTCCTGGCCTGAACGGCTTCATCGGAGAATTCGCCATCCTGCAGGGCGCCTTCCAGGCCTTTCCCGTCGCGGCGGTGATCGCCACCACGGGCATCGTGCTGGGTGCGGCCTACATGCTGTGGCTCTACCAGCGCATGATGTTCGGCCAGGTCAACGAGACGAACGAGAAGATGAAGGATCTCAATCTGCGCGAGATCGCCTACTTCGCGCCGCTGATTGCCGCGGCCTTCTGGATCGGCATCTATCCCAAGCCGGTGCTGGCCGTGCTGGCCAAGCCCGTGGAGCACCTGGCGACCCA
>Ga0116170_10002669_pt1 | contig 17050 bp, 11 predicted proteins | sample AD_JPNHW1_MetaG_FD_89797 | JGI IMG/M metagenome (GOLD analysis project Ga0116170, IMG submission 89797) | Active sludge microbial communities of municipal wastewater-treating anaerobic digesters from Japan - AD_JPNHW1_MetaG | ecosystem: Engineered > Bioreactor > Anaerobic > Digestate | place...
CGGCGATTGACTTTATGCGCGATGATGGCCGGAGTTTTGCGAGTCTGATATACCCTGACGATCTTCCGGCCATCGAAGGGAATCTGCAGCGGGCTTTGACGGCCAGAGTTCCTTATGAGATGCAATATCGCATGCTGGGCCGCGATGGTGAATTTATCTGGGTATTTGAGCGTGGCCAGGGGATCTATGACGAAGCCGGGCGATTATTGTGGATCGATGGGGTCATTATTGATATCAACCGGCGCAAACTTGCTGAAGAGCAGGTGAACAAAACCCTTCTAGAGCTTGAAAAAGCCAACAAAGAACTCCAGGAAATTACGGCAAGATCAAGAGAACTGGCTGCCCAGGCGGCGATTGGCAGTCAAGCCAAGAGTGAGTTTCTCGCTAACATGAGCCACGAAATTCGTACCCCCATGAATGGCATTATTGGTATGAGCAGCCTGCTGCTCGAGACCGACATGACTGCAGAACAGCGCCAGTTTGCTTCGGTAGTCAGAACGAGTGCTGAGAATCTGCTGGCGTTGATCAATGATATTCTTGATTTTTCAAAAATCGAAGCCGGGCGGTTATCGCTCGAAGAGATTGATTTTGACCTGCGCACCACGGTCGAGGATGCGATTGAAATGCTGGCGGTCAGGGCGCACGAGAAGAACCTTGAACTGGCATGTTTTATCGAGCCTGAAGTGCCGTCGTTGCTGATTGGCGACCCTGGGCGACTGCGGCAGATCATTCTCAATCTGGTTGGCAACGCTATCAAATTCACCAGCAAGGGTGAAGTGGTGCTTTCGGTTGCCGCTGAATGCGAAAGCGATCAGGAAGGGGTTCTCAAGTTCACGATCAGAGATACGGGCATTGGCATTGCTGCAGATGCGATCGGCCGGCTTTTCAATCTTTTTACGCAGGTTGATGGCTCAACCACACGGCGGTTTGGTGGTACCGGGCTGGGGTTGGCCATTTCCAGACAACTTGCAACGATGCTCGGCGGCAAAATCGGCGTGAGCAGTCAGCCCGGGGTTGGCTCAGAATTCTGGTTCACTGCCAGATTTAAAAAGCAGGTTCCGGCAGCCGGCGAAAAAGATATCGTGATGGCTGATATCAAAGGGTTACATATTCTGGTGGTAGATGATCACCCGGTCAATCGCCTGCTGGTAGCCACTTTGCTCAAGGGCTGGGGTTGCAGGTTTGCCGAGGCTGCCGACGGTCGCAGCGCCCTTGAAATTATGCGAAAAGCCAATCGTGAGGGCGATTCGTTCAAGGTTGCTCTTCTTGATATGCAGATGCCCGAAATGGATGGGCGCGAACTTTCGGCGCACATCAGAGGCGACCCGGCAATTGCAGCTACCCGCCTTGTTCTGCTCACGTCGCTGGGCAGTCGGGGCGACTCGCTCTGGATCAAAGAAGCCGGTTTTTCGGGTTATCTGACCAAGCCGGTGCGTCAGTCACAGCTATATGACTGCCTGGCGATGGTGGCCGGCATGAATGGAAGCGCTATGCCCGGCAATCTGGTTACCCGGCATCGGGTCGCTGATGCGGTGCGGCATAATGTGCGCGTGTTGCTGGTTGAAGACAATTACACCAACCAGGAAGTAGCGCTGGTCATTCTGCGCAAGCTCGGCTACAAGGTTGATCTGGCCACCAACGGCCAGGAAGCCCTTTCTGCACTTGAACGGCAACGTTATAATCTGGTGCTGATGGACTGCCAGATGCCACAAATGGATGGCTTTGAAGCGGCGCGGGCAATCAGGAGCGGGGCAGGGCATGTGCTTGACCCTGAGGTGCCTATTGTGGCCATGACTGCTAATGCCATGGCGGGCGATCGCGAGCGATGTCTTGAGGCCGGCATGGATGACTACATCGCAAAACCGGTGCAGCCAAAAGATTTGGTTGATAAATTGAGCTTGTGGCTGACACGCGAGCGAAAGACAAAGAAAGTGGTAATGCCAGAACCGGCAGCCACAGAGGCAAAAGAAGCAACCGATGAGCCGGAAGTCTTTGCCGAACATGAATTGCAGGAACGGATGATGCAGGATTCTGCGCTGGCCAGGCATATTGTTAAAGCCTTTTACAGCGATACGCCACTGCATATCAGCGATTTAAAAAAGGCCATCGATTCGGGCGATTTTGTGGAAGCCCGGCGTCTGGCACATGGTATCAAGGGGTCTTCAGCCAATATTTCCGCGAAGGCACTGCACCTTGCGGCTCTAGACCTTGAGAATGAGATCAAAGCAAAGCGCACTGAGCAGCTGGGGCCAAAATTCGCGATTCTCGAAAAGCAGTTTTCGATTCTTACTGCGACATTGCGTGATCGCGGCTATTTTTGATCTGGCATGCGGCCCTGAAAAACTGGTCGTCAAGGGCTCTGGGCAGCGGCAGCACCTGGTGAGGTTTTTTTTGCGCGGCCGTCTGGCGCATGATATTGCAGCCGGCAGCCGAAAAAACCCGTCTGGCACGTTCTATAACAGCGCCAGCCGGGTAGCAGTCGAGATGAAAATCATCATCAGCAAGAAACGCCGGGCGCGGGCCAGGGCTGACAACGACGACCGAGCCGCTTGTTCCCTCGATCAGCCATGTTTCGTGTAACAAGTTGTATAGTTGTCGCAATTCAGACTCGCTGCCTGAATGAACGATCAATTCAAAGTCTTGCGGTAAAGTGGCCAGCATGGCGGCAGTCATCGCGGGTGGCGGTGGGTCACGCAGGGGCAAGCCGGTAATGTGGTCGCTTAACTCATGGAGCCAGCTTTCGTGCTCTTCATGCAGCTTTTCAACGCGGTAAATCTGTGCAAATTTTGGCAGAACCGCTCCGGCCAGTCTTGGCAGGTAGGCATCGACCTTTAGAATTCTCGCGAGATACAGGCAGTCGAGCCCGGTCAGTTCAGGCAGACCGGCAAGTTCGCCGAGAATGCCACCAGGAAAAGCATCAATCACAAGCTGCTGGGGGTTCTCGGCTGTAATAACCCGACTCAACCATGACCGCAGCGTGTCTTTGTTTTGCTGGTCAGCTTCTGATGGTTGTTGGCAGCGCACCCCGGCTGGCAATAAACCCGGCATGCCCGCTGCGGAACAGTTAGTGAGCAGCAGCGGCTGAGTGCCTGTCGTGTGGCACCAGGCGATAAAGCGGGTCAGGTGGCCAAGCCCGCCGCCAAAGCAGTAATAGGCGGTTTTCATCGACCCCGGCGCATGATTTCAGAGATGATGACGGCCCGGTGTTGAATCGGAATATGTTTGAACAGGATAACCCCCGGGCCCATCGAAAACTGACTGTCTTTGCTGATCAGGATTTCGGCGCCACCGGCGTCTTTGACTTTGAGTTTGCCGTTATCGGGGTAAAATCTGACATTGCCGATTTCGTTGCCGCTCGCATCGCGAATCTCGCCTTTGGCAGGGTCTTTAAGTTTGATTTCACACGAATTGGTGCCTTCTTCATTGTTGCTTATCTTGATTTTATCGTCGTTGAATTTGACTTTCCAGAGCAGCGCTTCTTTTTCATCGACCAGCTTGATGCTGTCGGGCTTGATCTTGACCTCAGCGACCAGTTGTTTTTCGCCGCCCGCTTCGCCGGCCAGTTCTTTGTATTTTACGCGTTCAGGCACATCGGTTCGCCCTTTAAAGACAGCCGTGACACCCTCGCTATTCAGTTCAATCTTGTCGTGGTCGGCATAACGCTTGATGCTGAGGGCTTCGGCGCCGTCAGCACTTTTGAATTTGTATCTGACCAGCCAGGTTGGGGCATTGCCTTCGGGCGCTTTCTCGGAAGATGCTTGCCCAGACTGACTGGCAGCAGGGGCAGAGGTCGCCGGCGCCGGCTGGTTGCCGCTTGTGCAACCGGTAAGCAATACGGCAGCGCTAATAATGACGAGAACAGTCAGTAACATGGTGTTTTTCATGGGGTGGTTCCTTTCGGGGGGGCGGAAAAAATTCGCTTATAGGCAGCGGTTTCGCGGGTCGCATTGAACTCATCGTTGATTCTGATTTTTAAGGCCAGGCCCGCGGATTCACGCTGGTCGGGGCTAAGACTGAGGGCGTTATTGAGTGCCTGCCGGCATTCGCCGGCATCGCCTGGGTGAAAGGTCAGAGGCAGCATGGCCGGTGGCAGCACTTCGGCTATTCCGCCGGTACGGGCAGCAATAACCGGTTTGCCGAGAGCGCCGGCTTCAAGAAGTACGTTCGGCATGCCATCGTAATGCGAAGGCAATGCGATATAATCGCAGGCCAGGTAATGGCTGATCAGCTCGAAGCGGTCAGTGAACGGAAACCTCGACAGGCATAGTTCTTCATGGTGCGCTTCGAGCCATTCTTGCAGCGGGTCTTCAATGTCGCCGATGATAACAAAGTGAAAATTGCCGGCGAACCCAGCCCGCAAAGCGTTCTCGAGCAGAAAGAGCCCGCCTTTTTTTGCTTTGAACTGACCGATCATGCCGACCAGAACCCGTGAAGGATCAAGGTTTGTAGCCCGCCAGGCGGCAGCACTTTCGTGATCAAATGTTTCAGCGTGCCAGAGATCGGGGTCGATGCCGTTTGGTATGGTGGCAACCACGGCACCGGGGTAGAAATCAGCAACGCGCTGTCGCAATTCTTCGCTGAGCACGCAGACGGTCTGCGAGGCTTTGATGGCATCGCTAAGCGCAAGGCGGCGCTGAGGCACAAAAATGCCAAGGTCAAAGTCGTTGCCGCGCAGCAGCGTAAAGGCGTGGCACTTGAACCAGGCTTTGAAGACCGGCAGAGCCAGAACCGGCAGATTGCCGCCAAAGGCAACGATGCCGTCGTAGCTTTCTCTGATGCCGGGCCGGGTGAGCAGGTTATAAAGGCAATTCAGATCATGACCGGGGCTGTCTCCAACCGCGACCACCATTTCACGGCCATGCCGGCGCTCGCTGAGCCGGGTTTCACCTGCCGTGCATGAAAAAAAGACCAGATCGATTATAAACCCTGATTTTCGCAGGTTATCAACGATACGATCGCAGGCCTGGGCCATGCCACCACGGCGGGGCGGGTAATTTTCGGTCAACCAGAGGAGGCGCATCAGCTGTCGAAACTGCCGGCTTCGCCGTCAGGACCATCGTCGATGCCGTCTTCGCTTTCGTTGTCGAAAGCCCTGACGTCGTAGCCGTCGTTGGCATTTCTGCGGGGTTGCCGGCCGAAATACCATGGCTGATAGCCGTCTGCGTAATAATTCCGGCGATAGCCGTAGCTCCAGGCCGGTTCGAATGAATCGTCGTCAGTGCCTGTCTTGCCTGGTCGCTGCATCTTTTTGCCAAGACAGTCGAGGCAGACCGGAAGCCCGGCCCCGGGTCTGATGCGCAGATGTTCGTCGCAGAAAGACTGGCCACATTGGCTGCACTGGTTGCGTGCCGGGTGATCGCAGGGTCTGAGAAAGAAAAAGCCGCGTTTCATGCTGCAGTTATTCATGGCTGGCTCCTTGGGCGGGCGCGGTTGGGATGGTCATGAGAATTTTGCCGACCAGGCTCAGGCAGAACATGGGGTCAAGATGGGTGTCTGCATCGGTTGACACCGCGCGGTTTACCATGGTCACCGCTTTGCGCTGCGGTTTATCTTTGACCTTGAGCCGGTGACAGTCATTTTTGAGCGGGTCGGTGTTGCTGAGATCGTAGGTTTTGGTTTTCATGGCAAGGCTGGCGATAATTTTATGTTTGATTTTGATTTTTGTCTTGGTCTTGACTTTGCCGCTGATGCTCGTGTAGGTGCGCTTGCGTTCACGCACCGCATCTTCAACGTTTATGAAAAGATTCGAACCATCGACCAGCTTCGCCCGACATGAAAACCAGTAGTCGCGGTAATTCCAGATGCTGACCTTGGGGTAGCTGAACCAGCCGGGGTTGTCGTGTTTCTGGTTGATCATCTTGCTTTTGCAGGTCTTGCCACGCACGTCGATCTTGATGATCATTCTGCCGCCCGGGGCAACATCCTGACTCACTGATTCAAGCACCGGCAAAATGAAATGTCGCAGGTTGTTGTGCAGGTCATAACTGCCAAAAAACCAGCGCAGCAGAAAAGAACCCAGGCCGAGCGCCAGGGTAAACGGCATCAGCAGGTTCATGGTCTCTTCACTGAAGACTTCGTTGCCGGCCAGAATCAACGCGATAAACAGCAGTATGAGGCCAGCACAGCCGGTCTTCAGCAACTGGCTGCGGGTCTGGTCAAGGTCGGTATCAAAGCTGGCAAGGGGTCTGATAAAATCGAGCACTTCGGCGGCCGGCTTATTGCAGGCCCAGATGCCCTTGTTGATGAATTGGCGTTGCGCGGCATTCAGCGAGAAATATTTTCGCAGGGCTGATATAAGCTTCATATTCTGCCTCTCGTAAGATTTATTTTGAATTATAGCACAACCGCTGTAACAATTCAGTTCAGCTGGCGGTAGAGATTTTGCAGAGCCTCGATAGCCTGCTGCCACGAAAAATCGCGTCTGGCTTTTTCGCGGCCGGCGGCCGAGATTCTTTGTCGTGCCTCGGGGTGGGCCATGAGAATGCGCACCGCGCGTGCCAGTTCAGATGGCCGGTCAGGACGGGTCAGCCAGCCCGTCTGATTGTGGTCGAGAAGCTCTCTGACCACCGGCAGATCAGATGCCAGCACTGTAACCCCCATGGCCATCGCTTCGATAATTTTCAGGGGGCAGCAGCCCTGCTGCAGGTTGCGGGCGCATTCGGTCAGAGGTGCCACCGCCAGGTCGGCGTGGGCAAGCCAGGGCAAAAGTTCGTTCTGGCTGAGACGATACTGCCAGTGCAGTCGCTCAGAAATCTTCAGCCGTTCGGCGAGTCGATTGAGAAACTTCAGTCGGAGCTTGTTGCCAGAAACGCAGAGTACCAGATGCAGATTACTGAGGTCTGCCAGCAAGGGCATCGCTCTGAAGAGCGTTTCGATTCCCTGCCAGGTCTGCACTGCCCCGAAATAAAGCATATATTGCTCTGGTGCGCCTTCGGGGCGTGAAAAAGCGAGCGGATCGACGGCGCTGGCTCCGTTGCGTATTACAGTAATGCGTTGGTCGGCGACGCCACGCTGCAACAGGCAAGCCCTGATTACTTCGGATGGGCAGATGATCGCATCGGCACGCTGCAGGCACTCGTTTTCGCTGGCAATGATTTTTTCGAGGGTCGGGGCGGGTATGCCGCGAAAGCGCGTCGGCAGCTCAATAGAGGGCAGGGCATTGACCTCATAAATAGTGCGACAGGTCGGCGAAATACTGTTGAGAATCGGCAGGCCACCCCAGGGGTCACGAAAATGCGCTATGCGAAGATTATCTTTGAGCAAATCGGCATGAAAAGCGACAAATGCCGAATATTCGCCGGCTTTTTTGAGAAAGTTGCTCTCGTCAGTCACCAGTCGCCTGATTTCGCAGTCTGGTTCAATCTGCCAGGCCGGCAGGTCGGGTGCTCCGAGGGTCAGGAGCAGGCCATTGCCGAACATGCCAAACAGTGCGCCGGCGAATTCCCTGATATGGACTGCCGCCCCTTTGGGTGCGGGGTAAGTATCGAACGCGGCGTATAGACATTCTGGCCGACCCGGCATGAGCGCTCTCCATGAAGTTCTTTTTCGCATTTTATCACAAGCCGCTTCGTCTGTCATGCAACGCCTCAAACAAGCATGGCAAAAGTTTACTTAACTATCTCTATATGAAAGTTTCGGCAGGTCAGGCGATTGCATAAGCGACGCTTGTCGAGCACCCCATAGTTCCCTGCAAACGATGCCGCTAAGACCGGACGTTTTGCCTGGAGGGCAAAACGCGGGCGACTGACGCAGGATGCGGCTTAGAGCCCGTGTTCCGGTCGTGCGAGCAGAGTGAGCAGATGGAACTAAGAGGGTGCGAAGATCGCAGAGCGTTATTGCCAGGACGGCATTATGCCGCGTTAGCCAGGAGGGCGGAAGCGGCGGCAACGACTGACATGCCGTAAGACCGCTATAGGAGAAAAAAAGTTCCGTTTGCCCTGTAAAACAAGTGAAGTCGGGGTGTTTTGCGAATTTGGTGTGACTGGGGAGGGGGAGTGATAAATTTTGTGGCGCCGGGCGTGGGGTTGGGGTATGCTGTTGGTCTAAAATCTGGCTGATTTCAGGAGAACCGCGAAGATGGCGCTTGTTTCGCTGCAGAATGTCAATTTGTCGTTCAGCGGTACTGCTATTCTCGAAAATCTTAACCTGCAGGTCGAGAAAAATCAGAGAATCTGCCTGCTCGGGCGCAACGGAGCGGGCAAGACAACCTTGATGCGCACCATTTGTGGTGAACTGAAGCCTGATTCAGGGGTTGTTCAGACTGGTCAGGATGTCAGAATCTCTTATTTTGCCCAGCAGATTCCCAAAGATCTCAACGGCCGGGCTTTTAATATAATTGCCGGCGGCCTTGGCAGCAGGGGTGAGCTGATCATCAGGTATCATGCCGCAGAACAGGAACTGAAAGAAGACCGCCCGGGTGCCGGAGCGCGTCTGCACGACCTGCGCGAGCAGATCGACCGCAGTGAAGCCTGGAAATGCCTTGAAGACATCGGGCGCATCATGTCTCGAATGGATGTTGATGGTGAATGGCTGTATGAAAGCCTTTCGGGCGGGCAGAAGCGCCGGGTGCTTCTTGCGGCTGCCCTGGTTTCGCAGCCTGATGTTCTGCTGCTCGATGAGCCTACGAACCATCTCGATATCGATACCATCGCCTGGCTCGAAGACTTTTTATTGCGCACCGGCATAACGATTCTTTTTGTGACCCATGACCGAATGCTGCTGCGCCGCCTGGCCAACCGCATTGTTGAGCTTGACCGTGGCCGTATCTACGACTGGGAATGCAATTACGACACTTTTCTGCAGCGCCGCGAAGAAGTGCTTGCCGCTGAAACGAAAGACTGGGAGCGTTTTGACAAAAAACTTGCCCAGGAAGAAGTCTGGATCAGGAAGGGTGTTAAAGCCCGAGGCACCCGTAACGAGGGTCGGGTTAAGGCTCTGAAAAAAATGCGCGACGAACGACGGCAACGCCGTCAGCACGCCGGGCGCGTCAATATGCAGATCAGCAGGGCGGCTGATTCCGGGCGCGATGTTATTGAGGCCGAAAATATCAGCTTCGCTTACGCAGACAGGAAGATAATCGACGGCTTTTCGCTGAAGATCTGCCGGGGCGATAAAATTGGGGTTGTCGGGCCGAACGGATGCGGCAAGACGACCCTGGTGAGACTGTTGCTGGGCCAATTGCAGCCTTCGTCGGGCGAGATCTTTTATGGCACCAGCCTTGAAACAGTTTATTACGACCAGATGCGCGCCGGCCTCGACGAGCAGAAGACTGTCTGGGAAAACGTGCAGCCGAACGGCGATACGGTTGAAGTAAACGGTCGAAACGTGCATATCATCACCTATCTGCAGAATTTTTTGTTCACTGCTGAACGTGCCCGCACCAGAATCAGCGTTTTATCGGGCGGCGAGCGCAACCGGGTCATGCTTGCCCGGTTATTTGCCACGCCTGCAAACGTGCTGGTGCTCGACGAACCGACCAATGACCTTGATATCGAAACCCTCGAAATGCTTGAAGAAATGCTCGTCGAATTCAGCGGTACGGTGCTGCTGATCTGCCATGACCGCACCTTTTTGAACAACGTTGTTTCGAGCACCGTTGTTTTTGCCGGTAATGGCGAAGTCAGAGAAATCGTCGGCGGTTATGATGAGTGGATGAGCGAGCGCAAGGCGCGTGAAGACGATCTGCAGAAGGCCCGTGATGCCGAAAAGGCGGCGCAGCAACAGGCGGTCAGAAGCAGTATGCCCGACAATCGTCCGAGCCGCCTGACTTTTAAAGAAAAGCAGGAATTGCAGGCTCTGCCAGGTCTGATCAGCGCCACTGAAGCTGAGATTTCTGACTTGCAGACGAAGCTGGCCGACCCGATCTTTTATAAATCGGGTGAGAATGCCGGCGAACTGCACAACCATCTGCTCGAACTTGAAGAAAAGCTGATGGTCTGGCTTGAACGCTGGGAAGCGCTCGAAAAAAAACAGGGCTGAATATGTATTGCCGCCTCGAACTGAAGTCAAAAATTACCGACCAGCATGCCGGCGAAACCCTTATTGATTCGCTGGTCAGGCGGTTCACATATCAGGACCGCACCTTCTGGCTGGAAAGGATTGCGGGCGGGCAACTGCTGGTCAATGGCGGGCCGGTCGAGCCGCAACAGGTGTTGCTCAGCGGTGATGAACTGCAGTTCAATATTCCCGACTTTTATGAGCGCGACCTCGACATCGCCTACCATAAAATCTGGGAAAACGATAATCTCATTCTGGTCAGCAAGCCGGCCGACCTGCCGGTGCACAGCAATCATCGCTTTATTTTTCAGACTATGACAGCCTTATTGCGCCGCGACGAGCAAATGCCGTGGCTCAACCCGATGCATCGACTTGACCGCGAGACCAGCGGGCTGATGCTCTATATGAAGAAACCCTTCAAAAATCGTCGCCTGCGCCGTGATCCCAACCAGATAATTACCGGAAAGTTTTATTTGACGCTCGTGCAAGGTGAGTTCGCTCAGGCAATGCTCAAAGTTGATCTGCCTCTCAAAGAAGCCGGTATCGCGCCAGTGCGCTACAAGATGCTGCCGGCCGGGCCAGGTGAGGGGCGCGATGCCCGAACGGTTTTTTTTCGTCTTGGGGTACATGAGGGGCGCAGTCTTTTGCTGGCGCGACTCGAAACGGGTCGAAAACACCAGATCAGGGCTCATCTGGCTCATCTGGGGTTTCCGGTGGTGGGCGATAAGCTCTACGCCCACGATGGCCGCTATTTTATCAAGCGCTGCAACGACGACCTGCAGCCTGAAGATCTCGAAAAAATGGGTGCAAACCACCATCTGCTGCATGCCTGGGCCTTGATTCTACAGCTCCCTGAAGAGGGGCAGCAGATATTCTATTCAGACTTTTTGCCCGATGAATTTCGTCGCAGTCTTGATGGCTTCAAAGACTGGCAGACTGAGGCCCGGGCCTTGATTACTTCAGCTGCAGGGCCAGAAGATAGTCATCCATGACATAACCGCCGCCAATGTCAGTGACCGCAGTGCCATGCGACACAAACCCAAGTTTTTCATAGGATTGCAGTGCCAGGTGGTTGTTACGGTTGACGGTCAGACTGATACGTTTCAGGCAGTTTTCGGCAGCTACACCTTTGATGAAATCAAGTGCTTTTCTGGCCAGGCCACGCTCGCGCATTGCCTGTCTGATATAAAGTTTGCTGAGAAAAACTTCGTCTTGGCGCACCGAAATAGCGAAATAGCCTTCCGGAATTCCGTCGTAGCGGATTAAGAAATAAATCAGTTCGCCCTTGTCGAGCTGCGAGGTGATGGCGGCCACACTCTGAAAATTGCTGATCATGTAGTCAACCTGTGCCGCGCCAATGATCGGCTGGTAGTGTTCGCGCCAGATTTCGGCTGCCAGTTCGGCGGTCTTGTGAATGGCATCGCTGGTGGCGACCCTGAGAAAATCAATCATATGCAGGCTCCACGTCTGTCGGTATCAAGCTTACCCGAAAATTGTGGTGATGATAACACTCTTTATCGACTGTTGCCAGAAACTTTTTTGCACGGTCAGTTTGGTTTCGGGTTTCGGGCCATTCATTTGTCATGTTGGGTATTTCAGAATTTTACCGTTTGAGCTTTCGGTGGGTTTAGGGTAACATTTTGCGAACTCAAATTCAGGAGGGCAACGAAATGTCAGAAAATACTGGTGTACACCGCTGGAAATTTTATAAATACGGTGGCATCGACCAGGTCGGCCTCGAAACCGGCGACGACCTGAAGTCGCTGGCTTCTCTTGATCCGAAACTCTGGGCGGCCATGGCCTGCCCGACCAGCAATATCGAATTCGACGCCAAAGCCCTCGAGTACCTCGACAGCGATAACGATCGCCGGGTAAAGATTCCTGAACTGCTGGCCGGCCTGCAGTGGGTCTGCTCGGTTCTGAAAAACCCCGATGTTTTGATAAAGCCCCTTGAAGCCATGCCCCTCGACTGCATCAATGATGCAACCCCCGACGGCAAAGCCCTGCTTGCTTCAGCCCGGCAGATTCTTGCGAATCTCGGCAAACAAAAAGAAACGGCCATTTCCCTTGCCGATCTTGGTGATACCCAGAAGATTTTTGTTGCCACCACCTTCAACGGTGACGGCATTATACCGGCAGAAGTGGCACCTGACGAACCCACGCGCAAACTGGTCGGCGAAATCATTGATTGTCTTGGCGGCGAAGTTGACCGCAGCGGCAAACCCGGGATTTCAGGGGCGCGTCTTGATGCTTTTATGGCTGAAGCCAATGCTTACGCGGCCTGGCAGAAAAAGGGCGAAGATGCAGGCATTTTGTTTGCCGGTGCCACAACTGCCAAGATGGCGCAACTATATCTGGCGGTTAAGTCTCGCATTGATGACTATTTTACCCGCTGCCGCCTCGTGGCTTACGATGCACGCTATTCTGCCGCCTCTTCGGCGCTCGAAGGCGATTATGTAGCCCTCCTCAGAAAAAGCCTTTCTGCCGAAACCGCTGAATTAAAAGAACTGCCGCTGGCCATGATCAGTGCTGAAAGCGTTTTGCCGATGACCGAAAAGGTTAACCCGGCCTGGGCCCAAGCTCTGGCTGACTTTGCCGATCAGGTTGCCAGGCCGTTGGCCGGCGAAGGTTTAAAACTGACCGAAGGGCAGTGGTTAAAAATCCGCAGCCAGTTTGCACCATACGAAGCCTGGCTGGCCGGTAAGGCCGGCGCGGCAGTCGAGAAGCTCGGCCTGGCAAGAGTCAAAGAAATTCTCGCCGGCAATCTCGAAAAGGGTCTTCGCGAGCTGATCGCCAAAGACAAGGCGGTTGAAGCTGAATTCAACGCCATTGCCAATGTTGATCGACTGGTGCGCTTCTATCGCTATCTTTACACTTTGCTTAACAATTTTGTCGTTTTTAAAGATTTCTATGGCGGCAAAAATCGGGCGGTTTTTCAGGCCGGCACCCTGTTCATGGACAGCCGCAGTTGCGATTTGTGCGTAAAAGTTGAAGACATGGGCAAGCACAGTGCCATGGCGATTTCATGTAATACTTTCCTGGTCTATTGCGACTGTGTAAGGCAGGGTTCATCAGAAAAGATGGTCATTGCCGCCGCCTTCACCGATGGTGATTCTGACCAGCTGCTGGTTGGCCGCAATGGTTTATTTGTTGACCGCAAAGGCAACTACTGGGATGCCACCATCGTCAAGATCATCGACCACCCGATCAGCATCAGACAAGCCTTCTGGGCACCATACAAGCGCCTGGGCCGTATGATTCACGAGCAGATCGAAAAATTCGCCGCTTCAAAAGACAAGTCGATGACCGATTCGCTGTCGTCATCGGTTAGCGATGCCGGGGCAAAGCTCGAAGCCCCCAAGCCTGCCGCCGCCCCGCCGCCGCCGGCTCCATTTGATGTGGGCAAATTCGCCGGTATTTTTGCAGCTATCGGCCTCGCTCTTGCCGCCATCGGTTCGGCGGTAGCGTCGGTGGTATCAGGATTTATGGCTCTCACCTGGTGGCAGATGCCTCTCGCGATTATCGGCATTCTTTTGCTGATTTCAGGGCCTTCGATGATTCTGGCAGCCATGCGTTTGCGGCAGCGCAATCTTGGCGCTATTCTCGATGCCAACGGCTGGGCGGTCAACACCCGTGCTCAGATCAACATGGCTTTTGGCAAAACCTTGACCAACATGGCTGAATTGCCGAAGGGCTCGACCCGTTCTCTCGACGACCCCTTCGCCGAAAAGAAAACTCCCTGGAATCTTTATCTGCTGCTCGCCATTCTGGTTGTGTTTATAATCGGCCTGCTCACCAGCCCGACCATGTGTACCAGTGTTGTTGGCACTCTTAAAGGCGCATTCAGTTGTGGCGCCTGCGAAACTGCTGCCCCGGCAGTTGTTGCGCCAGCGGTTCCAGCCCCGGCTCCAGCTCCAGCACCTGCGCCAGCCCCTGCAGGGAATTAACTGCAAAACTGACCGGGCTTCCAGTTTTCGAAAAACCGGGGGCCCGGTTTTCTATTTCCCGGCAATTGAAGTGCCGCTGCTGAACCAGGGGTCGAAACTTCTTGCTTTTGACTGTTGCAGCTGCTATACAGGCGTGTATTGATTTTTCGGGTGCAGCATCTGGCGTCGGGTCAGAATGCATCGGGCCAGCGAGGTCGACAGTGCGGCGGATATTGCAATTCATTCTGGTATTGATGCTGATTTTGCCTGGTGCCAGAGCCGGCGCTGCTGACGAGCTTGTTTTCTGGAACTTCTGGAACCCGGAGTTCATTCTGCCGGTGATTGAGAAGTTCGAGAAGGCCCACCCCGGGGTTAGGATTCGCAACGAGCAGATAAACTGGGGCAACGGGCTTGATAAGATCGTGGTGGCGCTCGCTAACGGCATGGCCCCTGATATTTGCGAACTAGGCTCAACCTGGATGGGCCGTTTTTCGGCTGGGGGGGCGTTACTCGACCTGACCGACCAGGTGAAAGATCTGGCAGCCGATTACCAGATGTGGGAACCTGTGAGCAGGCTGGGGCGTATCTATGGCGTTCCGTGGCTGGTCAGTACCCGGGTGTTGTTTTATAATCGCGGTCTTTTTAAAATGGCAGGGCTGGACCCGGCCCGACCGCCGCAGACCTGGCCTGAACTTCTCGACGCGGCACGCCGCATGCATGACCCGGCCCGGGGGATTTTCGGTTTTGGTATGAATGCCGGAGAGGGTCATGTTCTCTATAAAAAGTTCATGCCCTTTGTGTGGGGCAATGGCGGTGAGATACTTGATAAGAACGGCCAGTTCGTTTTCGACAGCCCGGCGACACGGGCGGCGCTCGAATTTTATCTTAAACTCAGCCAATTCAGCTATCTCGAGAAACAGGATCTGCTTGATGAGGCTTTTAAGAGCGGCAAGATCGGCCTGACTGTTTCCGGTTCCTGGAATTTTGCTGATTTTCCCAAAGATGCGCCGGCATTAGATTTTGGGGTGGCGTTGCTGCCAAAACCGGCGCCAGATCGTGGCTTTTCGGCTTCGTTTCTTGGTGGGCAGGTTCTGGTTTTATTCAAAAACTGCCGTAACCCGGCTCTGGCGGTTGAATTTATGCGTTTTCTCAGCCTGGCTGAGAATACCATGCCGATTACCCGCAAGGCCCTGGTCAGTTTTCCGGCCCACCGTGCCGCTTACCGCGACCCACTTTTCAGCGACCCGCGTCTCGCGGTGTTCGTCGAGCAGATGAAGACCGCGGTGCACCCACCATTGCACCCTGCCTGGATCGAAATTGAAAAGGTGCTCAATACGGCCATCGAAAAGGCCATGTACGGAACCGGGGTCAATCTGGTTTTTGCCGAAATGGCCCTGGAAGTGGAACAACTGCGCGCCCGGGGGTTGTTGCCGTCTCAGAGTGCTTCTCAGCCGCCAGTCGCGGTTGATGCACCTGCCTTGTCTTCGGGGTTGCCAGCTGTTGGTTTGCCGATTTTTCTGCTGGCGCTCATTGGTTGTGGCGCTTTGCTTGCGGCTCTGCTCGGTATTTTTGCTGTGCAGAGATATCGACAACCACGCACATCTGCTGATGCGGCCGGCCCTATCATTCGGTCGCAACGGGTGCTGCTATTTTTGTCGCCATGGCTTGTAACTTTTCTGGTTTTCTGGCTGTACCCGCTGGCATTTTCATTATTGCTCAGCCTGTTCGACCATGACATTTTTCGCCCGGAAACCGCTGCCTTCGCGGGCTTGAAAAATTACGGCCGGCTTTTTCATGATCGCGAATTCGCCCAGTCTTTCGTGAATACTCTGCTGTTTGTTATCGGAACGACACCATTTACCACCATTCTGGCGTTGATTCTGGCGTTGATGATTAATTCGGTTCGGCGTGGCAGTCAGGTTTTTCGCTCGATATTTTTTCTGCCGTCGATTGTGTCGATCGTGGTTACCGCGACGATCTTCAAGTCTTTTTATTCGCCGGTCGGCATGCTGAACCGTTTGATGGAACTGTTCGGGCTGCCTGGTCATGCCTGGCTGGTCGAGAAGGGTCTGGCTCTGCCTGCGATCATGCTGATGACCATCTGGGCCTGGACTGGCTACTACATGGTGCTGTATCTTGCGGCCATAAAGGCAGTACCGCGCCAGTTGTATGAAGCGGCAGAGGTTGACGGTGCCGATGAATGGCAGCAGTTTCGCTATATCACCCTGCCGCAGATACATTACATGACTATTTTTATTCTGACGGTCAACACCATCCGCACCTGGCAGGTGTTTCCGGAAGTCTTCACCCTGACACGCGGCGGCCCTGTTGGCACCACTAATACCATGGTGCACCACCTTTATGAAACCGCATTTCGCTATCACGAGACCGGTTATGCTTCGGCCATTTCCTTTGTGCTGCTGGCGGTGATTCTCGGGTTTTCCATCGTTCAGATGCGCATTCTCAAAGGAGCCAGGCAATGAAGGAGGGCAGGGGCAGACAACTTGGGCTGTATGCGGTGCTGGCGGCGCTGTCTTTCAGTTACCTTTATCCATGGCTTTATATGCTGGTGCGCTCGATTCTGCGCCATGAACCAGGCATGTCTGACGGAAACGGCCTCTTTACTTTTGATTTTTATCGTCTGGTTCTTGGGGAAGCCGGGTTTCCAACTGCACTTTTAAACAGTATGCTGGTCTTGACCGTGGTTCTGGCCGGCAATATCATCTTTTCCCTGACGGTGGGTTATGCCCTGGCACGCTACCGCTTCCCTTTGCGAAACCTCCTGTTCTGGACAATTATGGCCACCCTGATGGTTCCGAAGCAGGCGCTGATGATTCCAATGCTCGATCTCATGGTAAGGCTGGGGCTGCATGATAGCCTTTGGGCGCTGATTCTGCCCTTCTGCGCCGATGGTTTTAATTTGTTTCTGATGAAGCAGTATATTGAAGGTCTGCCCCATGACCTCGAAGACGCCGCCCGGGTCGATGGTGCAGGCGAAGTTGGAATATTGCTGCGCGTCATTGCGCCATTGAGCCAGCCGGCAATTGCCGTGCTGATTATCAACACTGCGATCGTTAACTGGAATTCGTTTTTGTTTCCGCTGATTTTGACTGATACGGCAGCGGTTC
>Ga0116170_10002671_pt1 | contig 17037 bp, 20 predicted proteins | sample AD_JPNHW1_MetaG_FD_89797 | JGI IMG/M metagenome (GOLD analysis project Ga0116170, IMG submission 89797) | Active sludge microbial communities of municipal wastewater-treating anaerobic digesters from Japan - AD_JPNHW1_MetaG | ecosystem: Engineered > Bioreactor > Anaerobic > Digestate | place...
ATACAATATGCGAAAAATGCTTTTGTCGAGCAAACTTCATCATTTCTTTAAATTGTGGTCTGTCTGTATGTCCGCCCGAAAAGCCCTCATCTTCAAATATTTCTATATGTGCATCGTTTATATTTGAAATATGAGAATATATGTATTGCTTACATAATTCAATCTGATTTTCTATGCTCTCGCCCTTGCCTGTGAATTTAGACTTACGTGAGTAAATTGCTATTTTTTGCTGGCACGACATTTTTGCACCCCACTTATATTTTCATATGTGTCAATTAATTCATATGAAAAATAACGGTAAATGATGTTCGGATTTGTACTTGAATTGCATAGCTATCATTAATAAATCACCAACATCATTTTATAAAAGTATAGCGATACCATTTGGTATCGCTATTTTTAAACCGTAAACGATTGTAATGCCTCGCTTATTCAGTGAATTTTCATAAAACAACATAAATTAGCTTGCATATTATGCCATGAATAATTCAATATCCGAATCAACATCGCCTACTCCTGCAATCCCGAACTTTTCAACAAGCACCTTAGCAACGTTAGGCGATAAAAATCCGGGAAGAGTAGGACCAAGATGAATATTTTTAACTCCGAGAGAAAGAAGAGCAAGAAGTACAATTACAGCTTTTTGTTCATACCACGCAATATTATAAGCAATAGGGAGCTTGTTGACATCGTCAAGTCCGAATACCTCTTTTAACTTCATAGCAATTACAGCCAGTGAATAGGAGTCGTTGCACTGACCGGCATCGAGAACTCTCGGAATACCGCCGATGTCGCCAAGGTTAAGCTTGTTATAACGATATTTTGCACAGCCGGCGGTTAGAATAATTGTATCCTTCGGGAGCTTTTCGGCAAATTCTGTATAGTAACTTCTTGACTTCATACGTCCGTCACAGCCCGCCATAACGAAGAATTTCTTGACGGCGCCAGATTTAACAGCTTCAACGACCTTATCGGCAAGAGCAAATACCTGATTGTGCGCAAATCCGCCGACAATGCTTCCTGTTTCAATTTCAACAGGGGACGGCAATGTTTTTGCAAGCTCAATTATTTCGGAAAAGTCCTTTTTCCCGCTTTCATCTGCTTCAATGTGCTTACTTCCTGGGTATCCGCAGGAGCCTGTTGTGAAAATTCTGTTTCTTACTTCTTCACTTCTCGGCGGGACAATACAGTTTGTTGTAAAAAGAATAGGTCCCTTGAAGGTTTCAAATTCCTCAAGCTGTTTCCACCATGAGTTTCCGTAGTTTCCTACAAAATTAGCATATTTTTTAAATGCGGGATAGTAATGAGCTGGGAGCATTTCGCTGTGAGTATAAACGTCAACACCTGTATCCTTTGTCTGCTCAAGGAGCTGCTCGAGGTCAGTAAGGTCATGCCCTGAAACAAGAATCGCAGGATTGTTTCGTACACCGATATTTACCTTTGTTATTTCAGGATTCCCGTATTTTGAGGTGTTTGCATCATCAAGCAAAGCCATAGCTTTTACGCCGTGTTCTCCTGTTTTAAGGGTAAGTGCAACAAGGTCATCAGCGGAGAGTGAATCATCAAGAGTTGCCGCAAGCGCCTCATAGATAAATGTGTTGATTTCCATGTTCTCTTTGCCGATGTTTGTTGCGTGCTCGGTGTATGCAGCCATTCCCTTTAAGCCGTATGTTATCATTTCACGAAGAGAGCGTACATCTTCATTCTCAGTTGAAAGAACACCAATATTAACTGCCTTTTCAAGCATTGCCTCTTTTGTATCAGCTGTAAATACAGCCGCATCGTGAAGATTTTCCAAAGTAACGGATTTTTTTAGGTCATCTCTTATTGAAATCATTTTCTTAATCTGGTTTGCAATATAATCAGCATTGAAGTTTGCGTTTGTAATTGTAGTAAACAGACTGTTCAGAACCTGATAGTTCGTGTTTCCGAGCTTAGTGACATCAAGTTTTCCTTTGACAACAATCTGCGAAATGCCTTTGAGAGTGTAAATAAGAAGATCCTGAAGCTTAGCGACTTCTTCGTTTTTACCGCATACGCCTTTTACTGTACAACCCTTTCCTCCTGCTGTTTCCTGACATTGAAAACAAAACATGCTCATTATTATTTCCTCCTTAATTTTTAGGTGCGGGAGACTTTATGACAATCAACTCCAGCGTTTTTTCACCGTTGTTTCTTGCATTCATTTCAATTCCCTGTGGGATTTTTAAAACTGTCCGCTCCGGATAATTATTAAATTCTGAACCGCCAAGCGATATTGACAGTTCTCCTGTTATTACAGTCATATAAACATTTGCATTTGTGGTGTGAACGGGGAGACCCTCGCCCTTAGGCAGTACCATGTGCATATAATGGATATTTTCATCCTTGATAATAGGCTCAATAATCTTTTGAGTGTTGTCACTTAATCTGAAGATTTTTTCAGTCATTTTCTATTCTCCTATTCTATAATATCACCGCTTGTGCTTATAGTCAATACTTGCCATGGAATAAATTTTCCACTGTTCTGTAATGCTCTTTTAACTGCATTTTCTATTCCGCCGCAGCATGGAACTTCCATACGAACAACAGTAACGCTTTTAATGTCATTATTCTGAATGATAGCCTGTAATTTTTCTGCATAATCACCCTCATCAAGCTTTGGACAGCCAATCAATGTTACCTTGTTTCTGATAAATTTATTGTGAAAATCGCCGTATGCATAAGCTGTACAGTCAGCCGCAATCAAAAGGTTTGCTCCTTTGAAATACGGCGCATTTACAGGGACAAGCTTAATCTGAACAGGCCATTGTGAAAGCTGACTTTCTGATTTAGTATTATTTACAACAGTTTGCCTTTCCTGATGCTTAATCATTTTAGATTGCGTTCCCGGGCAGCCGCAGGGAAGCTTTTCACCTTGTTTATTCATTTGATTAGCCTTTACTGCTGCTTCGTTGTATTCAGCCGCCTCACGTTCTTCAAAAGTAATTGCACCTGTCGGACAGCCGGGAAGACAATCGCCTAAGCCGTCACAATAGTCATCACGCAAAAGCTTTGCTTTTCCGTCAACCATTCCGATAGCACTTTCGTGGCATGCTTTTGCACATATACCGCAGCCGTTGCATTTTTCTTCATCGATTTTTATTATTTTCCTTATCATATATTTTATCCTCCCAAATTATTTATATTTGTTTTGTATTGACCTTTTGACTATAGTATAATATAATAAAAGCAATAAGTCTGTTGTATTTACAACGAGAGTGAGAAAAATTATGGAAAATATTTTGGATCTACTTAAAAAGGTGTCGTTATTTCGTGATATTGAAACAGCGGAAATAAAATCCCTGCTGACATGTTTGTCTGCAAAAACAGAATATTTTAAAGCGAAAGAAGCAATATTTCTCGCTGGAGATAAAGCGAAATTTGTGGGGATTGTTCTTTCGGGACAAGTACAAATCGTGAAAGAGGATTTTTACGGCAATAAAAACATTGTTGCATCTGTCGAAACGGGACAGCTTTTCGGCGAGGCATTTGCCTGTGCGGATATAAAAACAATGCCCGTTAGTGTGTTTGCTGTGGAGGATTGTGAGATAATGCTGATTGATTACAAAAAAATCATCACGACCTGTCCGCATAACTGCTCTTTTCACAGCAAGCTTATTTATAATATGCTCAGAATTGTTGCAAATAAAAATATTATGCTCAGTCAGAAAATTGAATTTATTTCAAAGCGTACGACAAAAGAAAAGCTCCTTGCTTATTTGTCGTCAGAAGCAAAAAAAGCAGGGTGCAAATCATTCACTATACCATATAACAGACAAGAACTTGCGGATTATCTCTCCGTTGACCGAAGTGCTATGTCGGCGGAATTATGTAAGCTAAGGGACAATGGATTTCTTGAATTTGATAAAAATAAATTTATTCTTAAATAAAAATCGCAGCTTCAAAATAATTTGAAACTGCGAAAAGTTTATTTAGTAGATTTAAAATTGCCTGAATAAAGATTATCTTTAAGGGCAATTATTTTTTCTTCAATCTCTGAAATTATTGACCTGAAAACGTCATCACATTCACCTGTAGGGTCAACAAGCCCCCAATCCTCTCGGTGTTTGCACGGCAGAAATGGGCAGTTGACATTACAGCCCATAGTTATTACAATATCAACGGTCGGAATATCAGACAAAAGCTTTGAATATTGAGCTTTCTCCATATCAATACCATAAATCTCCTTCATTAGCCTTACAGCGTCCTGATTGATTTGTGGTTTTATTTCTGTTCCTGCACTGTAGCTTTCAAAGACATCAGCCGCAAAATGTTTGCCCAAAGCTTCTGCAATCTGACTGCGGCAGGAATTATGAACACAAATAAACGCAACCTTTGGCTTCATAGCTAGCTCCTTGCTTTTTTTATAATCTCAACAGCCTCTGATGTTTTCAAAACCTTGCCATAAGATACAACTTTGCCGTCAATAACAAGTGCCGGCGTTGACATCACGCCATATGCCGCAATCTGCGAAAAATTGGTAACATGGTCAACATGTGTGTCCATTCCAAGCTGTTTTAATGCTTCAACAGTATTAGCCTCAAGCTCGTTGCATTTTTTACAGCCGGAGCCGAGAATTTTAACGGCAGCTCCCTCTGTACTAGTTGTTTCTGATTTTGCTGCTTCGGAATTACAGCTTCCGCCACAGCAGCAGCCCTTGGTTTCTTCCTTTTTTCTGAAAATACTCATAATGAAATCCTCCTAATTATTTTCATTTAACAGCTCTTCAACGATTTCTACCGCATCTGCTACCATTTTCGGACATACTGTGTTAAACAAATTTTTCTCTTTAATAAGTGCCATTTCATCAGGAACAGAAAGGTTATAGCCAAGCAACTCCCTGCATACTATTGAATTGTTTTTATCGCAAAAACGTTTATTAAATTCAACTGCGATGCTATAAGCTCTTGACTTTTCCTCGTTGTTATCGGAATGACAATGACCGTATTTCAGCCCCAATGCCATTAATGCACCAGAAACCGCCCCGCATATCTGACCGCATCTTGCTCCTCCGCCGAATTCTGTTCCGAGTTTCAGCGCAAGGCGTTCATCAATGCCCATTTCTGTTGCAAAAGCTGTAAATACAGCCTGTGAACAGTTAAAATTGTTTGAAAAATAGGATAGCGCTTTTTCTTTTTTAGTCATTGCTTCAGAAATACAATTCCCTCCGCAACAGCCGTTGATTGTGGATATGCTCATAATAATACCTCCATAAATAAATTGATAATGATTCGGTAAAAATTTTTATATGATGAGAAAGTGTGGACTGGGTAATTTCAAACGCTTCAAGCAGTTTACAGGCACAATTTTCGCCACCAGACAGCATTTTACTATTCTAAGACGGTTTGAATTGCCTAGTGCTTTGCAAATAAGCGCATATCGAGTTTGTTCATATGCACACATCTTTTATAATTCACATTTATTAATATCGATATAATATCATATTCATAGATACGTGTCAATATGTATTTAAGTAATTGTATAACAAAATAAGCAAGCAGCCGTCGGAAAAAATCCGGCGGCTGCTTATTTATTAAGGCTTTGGTTGAGTTGTCGAATATATTGTTACGGTAATAATAGCAAAATATGAGAATATAATTAATAAAAAGAGGGAGGCAGGATATGCAAGCTATTGTTCATTACCCGAAAAATTTTAATTATCAAGAAGAATTAGAAGAAAAAGCTGCAGTTGTTCATGCAGAAGCAGTTTTACGAAAATTGCAGACGATTTCCTGCCCTAAGGAACAAATAAATCAAATAATTAAAGATATCATAAATGATTCCGGAGGTCAGCAAAGTACATATTGAAAATATTATAGTAATCTTAAATTTAGATAAAAATCCAATCTGATGTTTTGTAAATGTCAAAATAAGTCTTCGATGTCATTTACAGGAGCTAAACACACACCGTTTCGGCATAGGTAATACATTGTTCCATTTTCCGGAAAAGGATATTCCGATGTAAAAGGCGCAAGCTTTTCAAGCTCTGATGCATTTTTCGGAGTTTTAATAATAATATCAACGTCTGATTTTTTGTGTTCTTGCAGATATGAAAGTATCTTCTTTTCAATATCGCTCTCTGCGCTTACGCACACAAGGTTTTCTTGTGAATAAAGCACGTTCATCATTGCATAAAGTGAAAAAGAAAAACCCATGGAATAAGCTTTTGATTCTGACGCTAGAAAACTCGTCTGCTTATCAAGCTTTTCACGCCAAAAGTTTTCGGCCGTTAGAGAAAAAAGCTTCTGTAAAACATATGCTGCCGCTGAATTTCCCGACGGAATTGCATTGTCAAAAAGCTCTTTAGGACGGCTTATAAGCTGCTCGCCGTCATCCGAATAAAGATAAAATCCGCCACTTTCTTCATCAAAAAATCGGTCGCACATGATTTTTGAAATCTCGCAGGCTCTATTTAGGTATTCAATATTAAAAGTAACTTGATACATCTCAGTCAAAGCCCATGCATAAAAGGCATAATCGTCAATTGTTCCGTTGCCTGCTGCTTCGCCGTCACGCCAGCGAACCATAAGTCTGTCGTTTTTGTCTGCAAGATTTTTTTCTATGAACTGATATGCTTTTTTTGCCGCATCAAGATATTTTTCTTCACCGAAAGCACTATATGCTGAAGCAAGTGCAGAAATCATCAGCGCATTCCATGACACAAGAATTTTATCGTCCTTGTGAAGTTTTGCGCGGTTAATGCGGTAATCATAAAGCTTTTTGCACAACTTATCAATATGATTATCAGCTTGTTCAAAGTTTTCATTTTTCAGAAGATTGGGTATGCTTTTACCCTCGAAATTTCCGATTTCGGTAATGTCAAAATGCTTGCAGAAAAATTCCCCGTCAGTTTCTCCAAGAACAGATTTTATTTCATCGGGGGAGAAAACATAATACTTTCCCTCAATCCCGTCACTGTCAGCGTCCTGCCCACAGAAAAACCCTCCGTTATCATGTAACCGACCAGATTAAATGGTGGTAAATATATAAGGAGATGTTTTTTAATGAAGGCAATTATTATCGATAAGCCCGGCGAAATATGCATAAAAGAAATTGAAATGCCGAAAATCAAGGCGGGCGAGGCGATTATTCAAATTAAATCAGTTGGTATCTGCGGCTCTGACGTTACCGCCTATAAGGGCTTAAATCCAACAATGATTTATCCGAGATTAATGGGACACGAGGCTGCCGGAATTATTACCGAAATCGGTGAAAATGCTAAGGGACTTAAAGTTGGTGACAAGGTTGCTGTTGAACCTTATTTCTACTGCGGAGAATGTTATGCGTGCAGACGCGGAATATTCAACAACTGTGAAATCCTGAACGTTCTTGGTGTACGCATGGAAGGCTCTATGGCTGAGGCAATTTCTCATCCCATTAAATATCTTCACAAGCTCCCCGATGATATGAACTGGGAGGACGCCGCTGTTGTCGAGCCTCTTTCAATCTCACTTCACGGTGTTCACAGAACGAATTTAAGGGGCGGCGAATTTGCTGCAATATTTGGTGCGGGGACAATCGGACTTCTTGCCGCTCTCTGCTGTCTTGCATATGGTGCAGAGCCGATACTTATGGACGTTATGGACGAAAGACTTGAATTCGCTAAGGAGCTTGGAATAAAGTATACATTTAATCCCGCAAAAAGCGATGTTATTGAAGAAATCAAGAAAATAACAAAGGGTGAGATGGCTCCGGTTGTGCTTGAATGCTCAGGCTCACAGGCAGCAATTAATAATGCTCTTGAGGTTGCATCAAATTCGGGGAGAATAGCTCTTGTCGGATGGGCAAAGGGAATTATTGACTTTAATCAGCCGAGAATTCTGAGAAAAGAGCTTAACATTTTCGGAAGCCGCTGCAGTTATAATGAGTTCCCCGAATGTATTGATATGATTTACGGCAAAAAGGTTGACGTAAGCCGCCTTGTTACTGTAAGAGATTCATTTGAAGGTGTTGAACAGGGATTTAAGGATTTAGCTTCTACTCCTGAAAAATATCTCAAGATCATCGGTCTTATATAACTGATAAAGGAAGTTTGTATGAAAATAAAACAGATATTCCCCCTGGTGCTGTGCTCTCTGATATGGGCGGGATATTATGTCGCAAGTCAGAAAGCGGTAAGCTTTATGTCAGTTTTCAATGTCGGAATTGGCATAAGACTGATTACAATGGTACTTTTAACAGGAATACTGATTTTCAAAAAAGAATTTCATCTGATTTTTAAAACAAAGGGTACATTAAAAAAGCTTATACTTATCGGAGTTATGGGATATCTTCTTGATTTGACGGCGTTTATCGGATTAAGCCTTTCAACTGCGTCAAGCGGATCTGCTCTTCTAAAATGCGACATCTTGTTCGTAAGCCTTATTTCAGTATTCATTTATAAACAGAAGTTTTCAAAGACAGACTGGATATTTACCTTTGTGATGCTTTTCGGAGTATTTATGGTAATGAACGTTGATTTTAAAAACTTTCAGTTTTCAAATGCCGGGAATATATTCTTTATACTCAGCGCGCTGTTTGTTTCAATAAATGCTTTTATTATAAAAAGTGTTCAGCACGACAAGACAAACCCGGCTTCAAACAATGTCATAGCCTATTACAACAATTTTGTAACAATGATATTGTTCACGGCAACAGCGCTTATAATGGGTACATTTTCGCAGTTCAAGCTAATATCCGAAAATAAAGCACTTCTTGCCGCACTTGTAATTGCAGGCTTCGGACAGACCTTTGTTTATATTGTTTATTATAAAAATCTCAAAACAAATCCGGTATGGCTGGTTAAAATATTTCTCTTGCTCATGCCCGTATTTGTATCATTAATATCGTTTATTCTGTACAGAGAAAAACTTGAGATTATTCAGTATGCAGGAATTGCAGTTGTTCTTCTCGGAGCATTCGGAATACTATCCGAGCAAAAGAAAAGAGCAGTCATCCCCGTAAATGAAAGTGTGAAGTAATATGGATAACAAATTCAAATTTAATATGCCGGTCGATGTCCGCTGTGAAAATGGGCTGTCAAAAAAGCTTTCCGGCCTTATAAATGAAAAAAATATTTTCATCATCTCTGACCCTTTTTTGTATAAAAACGGCACAGCCAAGCTGATAGGGGATTCCCTTGAGGGCTCGAATGTTGAATATTTTTATGAGATTGAACCTAATCCGTCCTGTGAAAGTGTGGATAAATCCGCAGAAAAGGCACGAAGCATAAATGCCGGGTGCGTAATAGGCATAGGAGGAGGAAGCGCCCTTGACGTATCAAAAATAGTTTCCTGCCTTGCTGCCGACGGCGGAAGTATCTATGATTATTACAGCGGCGGAAACAGGTCGCTCTCAAAAAGAAAAGTAAAGCTAATTTGTATTCCCACAACGGCAGGAACAGGTAGCGAAGTTACAAACGTCGGTGTATTCACCAATAAAAAGGCAGGAATAAAAATGCCGATGGTAACAGATGAATTCTGGCCGGATATGTCAATAATCGATCCTGAACTCACATATACCCTTCCGCCGTCAGTAACGGCATCAACAGGTATGGATGCTTTTTGTCACGCTATTGAGGCATACTGGAACAAACAGTCACAGCCAATCTGCGATATGCTTTCAATGGGTGCTTTAAAGCTAATACTTGAAAATATAAAAAAAGCTTATGATAATCCTGACGACAAGGACGCAAGAGGGGCAATGATTACAGCAAGCCTTATTGCGGGGATTTCTTTCAGCCAGACGAGAACCACCGGTATTCACGCAATAAGCTTGTATCAGATTGGAAAACATAATAACACCCCTTTTGATAATTATATGAGGTGTAAAATTGCCGTATAACGCAAACAAGCTTTATAAATTTTGCGGTTTCTTTATTTTTAAAAGTGATTTCATAAATCAAAATTAAAAAGAGCCTGAGGATAGGCTCTTTAAGCATTTAATAAAAAGTTTTATAAAGATGAGCTTGGTTAAAAATCTGTTAACTTTTTGTCATATTATTACGATATTCGGATGGAGTGTAGTTTATTTCCTTTTTAAATGCTTTACTGAAATAGCTGACATCGCTGAAACCCGTTCTTTCGCATATTTCTGTTACACTAAGCTGAGTATCCCTTAATAAAGCTGTTGCTATTTGAAGCCTTTTTTGTGTAAGATATTGAGATAAAGAAACACCTGTACTTTTTTTGAATTCATTAAGCAGAGTGGTTCTGTTTGTATGAAAAATGCGTGCCATTAGTGATGCGGAAAGTTTTTGATTATATGAGCTTTGAAGATAAGTGATTACATCTATAGTAAGCTTTGAATAATCAGGAGAAATTTTAATTGTGTTTAAACTGTCATCATTTTCAATAGGATTGGCAAGAGAAAAAAGCATTTCCATAAGATAAGCGCGGCTTCTGCATGTCCAGAAAGGCGTTTCCTGAAAGACAAGCTGGTTATTCAAATTATTAATATACTGAATTATAGAAGAGGATGTAAGTACATCAATTTGAAGAATTTTAGAAGCAATATCAATATCATGCTTAAAGTGCTTGAATAAAAAAATATCTTGATAATCTGTATGACTTATGTTGCTGTCAATATTACAAAAATTACATATTGAATAATCCAATTTAGAATTAACTGAGGACGGGTTGAACAATACAATGCTGACAGCTACTTTATTATATTCAAGAAATTCAACAGTATCTTTCTCGTTTATACATAAAATGTGCGGACCTGATAAAATAAATTTAGAATCATTAATTTTTATGTGAGAAATTCCCGATTCAATATGTATTATTTTATAGCACTCCTGTTTAAGAGCAATCATATCTTTACTTACATAAATATTTAATACATAATCGGGGTAATAATTAAAACCCTTGGTATAAAAATCCACAAAAATCACCTACAATCTGATATTGAATGTAGTCATTATATCAGACTGCAGGTGAAATGTAAACATTAATTATATTTATGAGTATTTGTTATATGATAAAAGGTTAACGGGGTTGTCGGAAGCTCATCCTTTGAAATAGTAAGTACATTTTCAAATGTTGTTACTTTTCCGTATTTCTTTTCAATTATGGGATAAGCTGAATCGGAGTGATGGGTGGGAATAACAACAGTGGGGTTGAACTGTTCAAGAAGCTTGAATCCTTTTTTATTTGTCATATTCATAGATGAATAAGTATTCGAAAGCTGCATGAAACAAATGTCTATTTTCCCAAGCTGTTCAAGCTGTTCGGGTGTAATCTCGGTCTGACCAATATCTCCCATATGTGCAATACGAAGACCGTCAACTTCAAAAACAACAATCACATTTCCCGAATTTTCAGTCAGAGCAGCCTCACTATGCTGTGACCAGATTGTATAGATGTGAAAATCCTTTGTTTTAATATCTTCTTTGGTGTACATTATTTTAGGACAGTCATAAGAATCTCTAAAGTTAACATCTGTGTGGTCGCCATGATCATGTGTAGAAATAATTGCGGCAGGATTAATGTCAATAATATCCTTGCTTGGCATTTCTGTAGGATCTACAACTACGCTTTCGCCATTACTTGAAGTAATTATGTAAGAATTAAAAGGATATGCATAACTTTTTGAAACAGTCTGTATCATTACTTTCCCTGAGTCATTTGTTGTTGACGGCAAAACAAGCGCTGGTTCAGTTTCTGTTGTTTCAACTGTTGTTTCGCTTGTTTCTGATGTAGTTGTTTCTGATTCTGAAGAAGAATCAGGCTTTGAAGAGTTATTTGAACTTCCATTTGTGCCGCAGGCAGTCAGCAGCAATATCGTACTTACCGCCAGTGTTAAAATTTTCATTTTCATTTAAGTGTTCCTCCAACAATATTGAGATTATTTTTGAATAATAGCACATAAAAAGAATAATTAAAATGTAAAATTTACAATTATTTTTGTAAAAAGATGTTTGATGTCATGAAGAAGCCAAGAAATTGTTAGTGTAATCCTATTAATATTTACAAATAATACTACAAACGTAATGACAAATGTAAACCATTATGATATAATTAATCGAGATTAATAACGGTAGTTTAAGTATAGACGAGGAGCGGTTTAATGAAATTACTTAATAGGCTTGAAAGAAAAATTGGAAGATTTGCACTTCCGAACCTTATGTTTTTTATAGTTATATGTCAATTTGCCATTTTTGCGGCTCAGTTGATTTTTCCGGAAAAAGATTTAACAGGGCTTTTAATGCTCGACAGGGGAGCGATTTTAAACGGACAGGTTTGGCGGCTTATCAGCTTTATATTTATTCCGCCGTCAAGCAGCTTGATATTCATGGTATTCAGTCTTTATTTTTATTATATGATAGGCTCAGCACTTGAAGGTCAGTGGGGAAGCTTTAAATTCAACGTATACTATTTAATGGGAATGATAGGGACAATAGCCGCAGCATTTATCACGGGATACGGAATTAATACCTATCTAAACTTTTCTCTGTTCTTTGCGTTTGCGCTATTGTTTCCGAATTTTGAGGTCAGGCTGTTTTTCATGATTCCGATAAAAGTCAAATATCTTGCTGTTTTTGATGCAGTTTTCTTTATTGTTATGTTTATCAGAGGCGACTGGCCAATTAGGTTTTCGATTATTGCGGCACTGATAAATTTCTTTTTATTTTTCGGCGGGGATTTTATCAGATTTATCAAGGATCAGATTTATTACAGCAAAACCAGAAGAAATTTCAAGAATACAATGAACAAAAGGTGATTATTTTGACAAAACAGGAGCTTATAGATTACTGCCTCACGTATCAGGATTGTTATGAGGATTATCCTTTTAAGGACGATACGAACTGGGCGGTAATGCGGCATAAGTCAAACAGAAAGATTTTTGCCATGTTTTTTGAATGGAACGGCAAGCTTTGCGCTAACCTTAAATGCGAGCCTATGCGTGCGGAATTTCTTAGAAATGCAGTAAAAGGGGTAATTCCTGGCTATCATATGAATAAAACTCACTGGAACACCGTGTTTATAGATGAAGTGAACGATGAAGAGCTTTTTGACATGATTTCACATAGCTATTCCATTACCCAAAAATGCACAAAAAAAGGCACCCATTAAGGCATTTATTCTGCATTAAAACGAATTTGTTTGCCTGTTCTTTACTTTATCGCGATAATGCGTTATTATATAATTAAAGTAATTTAAAAGGAGAAAGATTATGAAAAAAATTATTTCTGTTATTCTTGCTGCGTTAGTTGCTGTTTCGGTTTTTGCGGGATGTAACGGTACCACTTCAAAAGATGAATCTCTCAAAAAAATAAAGGATAAGGGCGCGTTTGTTCTTGGGCTTGACGACAGCTTCCCTCCTATGGGCTACCGTGACGACAATAACGAAATTGTTGGCTTTGACATTGACTGTGCTAAGGAAGTATGCACAAGACTGGGCGTTGAATTAAAGCTTCAGCCTATTTCATGGGATGCAAAGGAACAAGAGCTTAACAGTGGAAATATAGACTGCATATGGAATGGTATGTCGGTTAATGAAGAAAGACAAAAGGTTATGAACCTTTCCGAGCCTTATATGAAGAACAGAATGGTTCTTGTAGTTCTCGGCTCATCAGGTTATAAATCACAGGCAGATTTAAGCGGAAAGAAAATCGGAGTTCAGACAGGCTCAACCGCTCAGGAAATTCTTGAAGCTTCTGACTTCTTTAAAAATATCGGTTCAGATAACGAAATAAGCTTTAAAGATAATGTAACTGCATTTATGGACCTTGAGGCAAAGGGCTGTGACGCTGTATTCCTTGACGAGGTTGTTGCAAACAGCTTTATTAACGAACAGAAAAAGGACTATGTTGTACTTGATGACGGCGCACTTGAAGAAGAAGATTATGCAATAGGATTCAGAAAAAATGACCAGACTTTAAGAGATGAAGTTCAGAAAACTCTTTCAGAAATGAAAAAAGACGGTACTCTTGCTAAAATTTCTACAAAATGGTTCGGAAAAGACGTAACAACAGTAAAGTAATTTAATATCTTAAAACAAAAGGACAGAAGTGCTTGCATTCTGTCCTTTTTTATTCTATAATTTTATGGTATGTTAATTATATGCTGTTGTTAAGGATGTGTACAGGTGGATTCGGAATACTTATTAAAACTGATTTCAATTTTATTTAACGGAATGGGTGTTTCCCTTAGAATATTCGGACTTACGCTTTTATTTTCAATACCGCTCGGCTTTATTGTCGCAATGGGGAAAATGTCAAAGCATAAGTTTATTTCTGCTCCCATAAGCTTATATATTCTGATTATGAGGGGTACTCCTCTTATACTTCAGATAATATTTATTTATTTTGGACCGTATTATATATTCAATCTTTCATATGACAGGTTTACTGCTGTCATTATTGCATTTTCAATAAATTATGCAGCTTATTTTTCTGAAATTTTCCGAGGCGGAATGGAGTCCATGCCTGTCGGACAGTATGAAGCTTCAGCTTCGCTCGGCTTTACAAAATCTCAGACATTTTTTCACATAATTCTCCCTCAGGTAATTAAAAGAATAGTTCCGGCCTCCGCAAATGAAGTTATTACGCTGATTAAGGATACGGCTTTAGCACAGGTAATCGGAGTTACAGAACTGTTTTCTCTTGCACAAAAGCAGTCAAGCTTTAAATTCTCGGTAGCACCTTTATTTGTTGCGGGAATATTTTATTTTGTTCTTAACTGGATTTTGTCAATGCTTTTCAGTTATATTGAAAAGCGGCTGAATTATTACAAATAAACAATCAGAATAAATAACCGAAAGGAATAATGCTATGTCTGTACTTGAGGTCAGAAATTTATGCAAGAAATACGGCGAAAACGAAGTTATTCACGATATATCGTTTGATGTAAACAAGGGCGAAGTCTTAGCTGTAATAGGTCCGTCAGGAAGCGGAAAATCCACTCTGTTACGCTGTATCAACCAGCTTGAAAAGGTTAACGGGGGAACAATCTGCGTCTGCGGCGACAATATGATTGAGGATTATATAAAAATAGAAAAAAAGAAAAAAATAAAAGCAAAAGTCAAAGGTGAACCTACATCTATTTTAAAAATTGAATATAAGCCAAAGTATGCTTCTTCGGAAGTTTTAAGGAAAATTCGGCTTAATATAGGACTTGTTTTTCAGAACTTTAATCTTTTCCCGCATTATAATGTGCTTAAAAACATTACTCAGGCGCCAATACTTGTTCTTGGACAGGACAAAAAGACTGCATATGACAACGCCAGCCATCTCCTCGAAAAAATGGGGCTGACCGATAAATCGGAAGCCTACCCATGTGAACTTTCAGGTGGGCAGCAACAGAGGGTTTCTATTGCCCGTGCGCTCGCGCTCAATCCGCAGATATTATTTTTTGACGAGCCGACATCCGCACTTGACCCTGAGCTTACGGGGGAGATACTGAAAGTCATTAAAGAGCTTGCTACTGAAAAAATGACAATGGTTATAGTTACGCATGAAATGGCTTTTGCGAGAGATGTTGCAGACCGCGTGATTTTTATGGACGGCGGGGTAATCGTTGAACAGGGGACACCTGAAGAGCTTTTTGGAAATACTAAAAATGAACGTACAAAGACGTTTTTAAAAAGGTTTACAGAAAATTAGCATAATTACTAAATAATAAGAAATAAATATTTTTGAATGTTAATAATTTTTGGTCAGTAAGCTATTGCCCACATATTTACAACTATACTAAATAAATAGGATATAAGCTTCTTTATCAAGATTTTTTCAACATATTTACCATATGATAAAAAAAAGACGGTTATTTTGCTCAATGATTGTGCATTTTTTTGGTTAAAACTAATAAAAATATTGTTTGATTTTCAAAAAGCATTGACAATATTATGTTGGCGTTGTATATTAAATAAGACGAAAACGTTTAAAGACTATTTCGTTAATTTGTACATATTTGTTATATTGCTTTTGAATTAAGGTGGATTATGATTTCAATTAAAGATATCGCTGTGGCTTGTGGGGTTTCGATTGCTACGGTAAGCAAGGCCTTGAATGATCACAATGATGTCAGCGAAAACACGAAACAGATAATCCGTGATACAGCTAAAAAAATGGGCTATTTGCCCAATTCACAGGCGAGAGCGTTAAAAACAAACAGGACTTTTAATCTCGGTGTATTATTCGTTGATGAAGCGGGAAGCGGTTTGACTCATAATTATTTTTCATTAGTGCTTGATGCTTTTAAAGTTGAAGCTGAGTTAATGGGATATGACATCACTTTTATCAGTAATAATATAGCGAATTTAAAAATGTCTTATTACGAACACTGCAAATACAGAAATGTTGACGGTGTTGTAATTGCCTGCGTTAATTTCAACGATCCTGATGTTCAGGAGCTTATTAACAGTGATATTCCGGTTGTAACAATAGATTATCAGACGAATAACAAATTATCGGTTATGTCTGATAATAAACATGGTATGACGGAACTTGTGAATTACATTTACTATAAAGGGCATAAAAAAATTGCTTACATATACGGTGATAGTGCTTTGGTTACAACTATAAGACTGAATGCTTTTAATGATACTTTATTGGAACACGGTATAAAAGCTGACCATAGGTATTTAATTCAGTCAAAATATCATGACCCTTTTTTAACTGAAGTGAATACAAAGAAGTTGCTTTCGCTGAGCGATAGGCCGACATGTATAATTGTTCCGGACGACTTTTCCGCAATCGGTGCCATTAATGCAATTGACGGTTTCGGATTATCAGTACCTGACGATATTTCAATTGCGGGTTATGATGGAATATTTATTTCTCAGGCTTTAAAGCCTAAGCTTGCGACATTAAAGCAGGACACAAAAAAGATAGGAAAAGCGGCTGCTATTCAACTTATCAGCGCTATCAGAAAAGAAATTCCTTTATGTGGCCAACCTGTTGTAATAAAAGGTTCATTATGCGTTGGCGAATCGGTAAAGACAATTAATTAAGTCATTATTTAAATATTTGTGTGATATCTAACGCATTAGCGTTGATATAAAGAGGCCTATTATATTATTTACATAATATAA
>Ga0116170_10002674_pt1 | contig 17027 bp, 11 predicted proteins | sample AD_JPNHW1_MetaG_FD_89797 | JGI IMG/M metagenome (GOLD analysis project Ga0116170, IMG submission 89797) | Active sludge microbial communities of municipal wastewater-treating anaerobic digesters from Japan - AD_JPNHW1_MetaG | ecosystem: Engineered > Bioreactor > Anaerobic > Digestate | place...
CCGCACCAGCCGGGTCGGCGCTACTTCTCCTCCTTCATCACAACGATGGTCGGGGTTTTATACAGCAACCTGACCCCCTCCGCCACAGGTGGGCAACCCATGCAGGTGGTATCGCTGAACCGGCAGGGCATGGATACCGGCACGGCTACCTCGGTGGTTGTTGTGAAAACGATGCTTAACCAGATCGCCATCACAATCTACGCATTGGTAATGGTCGTTTGGGAACTGCCATATTTTCAGCAGTATGTGAGCAATTTCTCGTTTATCGTGCTTTTTGCCATGGCGGTCAGCATGTTGTTTATCGCGGGGCTGATGCTGTTTACCATCAACCGGAAACTGACGACCCGGCTGGGTTACTGGCTGGTACATCAGCTGCACCGGATGCGCCTGTGCAAGGACGAGCAACGCCTGCGGGATAAAATGGACGCCACTTTTGAAAATTACTTCGCCAGCGCCGGTCGCCTTGGCAGCTCGTTTTTCCGTTGTCTGGCCGTCGTGGTGTTCACACTGTTGCAGCTTACCTGTTACTTTATCGTACCCTACTGCCTGTACCGTAGTTTCGGTTTCTATGGCGAATCGGTCGTGCGGCTGATCGCCGCAGCCACGTTCGTATACTTCGCCAGTATGTTCGTGCCGGTTCCCGGCTCTTCAGGCGGCGCGGAGGGCAGTTTTTACCTGTTCTTTTCGCCGTTCTTCCCGGCGGGCGCGGCGGCGCCGGCAATGCTTATATGGCGATTGCTTACTTACTATGCGGGGATTCTGTTCGGGCTTGCCTTTACCGCGATGGATAAACGCAGAGCGGCGCCGACAGTTCCCCCGGCACAGACGGAGCCCTGAACCCGGCCGCTTTGACCCCCCCGTTCCTTTACGCCCGGACATTCCAAAAAACGGCACCACACGTTCTGATTCCGTACAGGATGACAAAACCACCGCAGGGGCGGGCCGTACATAGTTGTACGCGCCCGCCTCCGCGGTGGTTTGAGGACAGGATTAAATCTGGTGTTTCACACGGTCGCGCTCTTCGGCGCGCTTTGCGTCGTTAAAACGGTCCAGCGTGCCCACGAGGTAGCCGGTGATGCGGCGGATCCGCTCGAAAGCGTGCCCGTCCTCGGTACGGCCGCACTTGGGGCAGCAATCCCCGATGATGCCGTTAAACCCGCAAACCGGGTCGCGATCCACCGGATGGTTGATGCTGCCGTAACCGATGCCCTGATCGTGCATGTAGCGCACCACTTTTTCAAACGCTTCCAGGTTCTTGGTGGGATCGCCGTCCATCTCCACATAGCTGATGTGTCCGGCATTAGTCAGCGCATGGTACGGGGCTTCGATAGCGATCTTCTGGAAAGCGTTGATGGGGAAGTAAACCGGCACATGGAAGCTGTTGGTATAGTATTCCCGGTCTGTTACGCCCTTGATTACCCCGAAGCGTTCCCGATCCAGCCGCACGAAACGGCCGCTTAGCCCTTCGGCGGGGGTGGCAAGGCAGGTATAGTTCATGTGCGTTTTCGCGCTCATGTCGTCGCAGAACTTCCGGATGCTGCCCACAATCTCCAGCCCGAGGTTCTGGCTGTCCGGGTCCTCGCCGTGGTGTTTGCCGCGCAGCGCCACCAGTGTTTCCGCAAGGCCGATAAAGCCGATGGAAAGCGTGCCGTGCTTAAGCACCTCGCGGATGGAGTCGTCCCAGTCCAGCTTTTCGCTGTCCAGCCACACACCCTCGCCCATCAGGAAGGGGAAGTTTTTCACCTTTTTATTGGCGATAATCTCAAACCGCTCCTGCAGCTGGTCCGCCACAAGCTGCAGCGTACGATCCAGTTCCTCGAAGAACCACGGAATATCGCCCTTGGCCTTGATAGCGATGCGCGGCAGGTTGACCGAGGTAAAGCTCAGGTTGCCGCGGCGGGGGCAAATTTCACGGGTCGGATCGTACACGTTGCCGACTACGCGGGTACGGCAGCCCATGTAGGCGATCTCGGTTTCCGGGTGGCCTTCCTTGTAATACTTCAGGTTGAACGGCGCGTCCACAAAGCTGAAGTTGGGGAAAAGCCGCTTGGCGCTGGTGCGGATGGCCAGCCGGTACAGGTCGTAGTTCGGTTCGCCCGGGTTAAAATTGACCCCTTCCTTTACGCGGAAAATCTGGATGGGGAAAATCGGCGTTTCGCCGTTGCCCAGACCCGACTCGGTAGACAGCAGAAGGTTGCGCATCACCATGCGGCCTTCGGGAGAAGTATCCATGCCATAGTTTACGGAGGAGAAAGGCACCTGCGCGCCCGCCCGGCTGTTCATGGTGTTCAGGTTATGGATCAGCGCCTCCATGGCCTGATAAGTGGCACGGTCGGTTTCCTGCTCGGCATGCTCGCGGGTAAACGCCAGCACACGGTCGAGGGTCGCGTCATCCGCCGTGGGGCACAGTTCGGAAAGGTGCTTGCGAACGGATGCATCGAACGTTTCGTCCGCTACCAGTTCCGGTTTCTTACCGGTTTCGGCTTCCACCTCCGCCAGCAGTTTTTTTGCGGCTTCCAGCGGCTCCGCAAGGTTCAGCAGCAGTTCGGCCGCGCGAACCAGATTGTCGCGGTAGCGCTTCACATATGTTTTCTTTACCCCGGGGGCCATGCCGTAGTCAAAGTTTACGATGCTCTGGCCGCCGTGCTGGTCGTTCTGGTTGGCTTGAATCGCGATGCAGCAAAGCGCGGAATAGCTGTAAATATCGTTCGGTTCACGCAGCACCCCGTGGCCGGTGGAAAAACCGCCGTCAAACAGGGTGAGCAGATCAATCTGCGTGCAGGTGGTGGTGAGGGTATAAAAATCCAGGTCATGGATATGGATGTCCCCTTCGCGGTGCGCCTTGGCATGGCGAGGGTTGAGCACGTACATATCGTAGAACTGCTTGCTGCCCTCGCTGCCAAACTTGAGCATCGCGCCCATGGCGGTATCGCCGTTGATGTTGGCGTTCTCGCGCTTGATATCGCTGTCTTTGGCATCCTTAAAACAGATGTCCTCGAAAGTTTTCATCAGGCGCGTGTTCATTTCGCGCACGCGGCTGCGCTCCGCACGGTACAGAATATAAGCTTTGGCCGAGCGCACAAAGCCGTGCTCGATCAGCACCTTTTCCACCGCGTCCTGCACCTGCTCCACACCGGGTACGCTGGGGATGTTTTCGTCATTCTCCAGGGTCGCAACCACAATATCGGCCAACTCCCGGGCCGTCTCGGCGCTTTTCTGGCTGCCGCTTGCGGCAAAGCTTTTCTCAATCGCCTGTTCAATTTTGTTGGGATCGAAGGCTACCACGCGACCGTCGCGTTTTTTAATGGATGTGATCATTTCGCGTTCCTCCTGATAAAGAATGGAACCCCCGGGGAAGCCAGCGCCTGAGGGGGACAAAAACACTCCGCTTTCACAGGCTGTATCCGCAAGCGGCGAATCTTTGTGTATTGTACTGCAGGCGATCCCCACGGCCGGGCGCGGCGCCCGATTGCCGTTCGACGTACGGGAGTATTGCCATTATATTGTGTATTCCTGGATATGTCAACACCACATATTGTGGAAAATGGGTGGAAAACCAAAATGGCGCACTTGGCGCAACGCTGTACCCGCAAGGCTTGCGTGCGTTCTCCACGCCCTTCCCACAACGCTTTCCACAGATAATCTTTTTTCTCCTCGCACACTCCACACCCAGCCCCACGTCTTTCCGTCTCCCCTTCGCTGGAAAGAAAGCGCGGTTTTGACGGGTGAAAAATGGAACTTGCTGGGATATTTATCGTCAGACACCTCTTTCCTTCCACGGGTTTCCCACATCCCCCCGCGTTTCCTTTCCGCCTGTCCTAAAGGACTTTCGCGCTTTCCCACATTCCCGCAAAATTGGAACCGTTCAAAAGATGTGGAAGGCTGCACAGATGGAAACGCAAGGGTTACAGAATTGTTAAATTCCATATTATGGTTGTTGCATTTCTCCTTCTCTCCGGCTTCGGCGTTCGTGTATTCTCCTGCAAAAATAGCTTTACATGAATTTCACACGCGTTTCCCATCCGTTATCCACATTTATGATCATGATATTCCACATGGTTTTCCACGCGGTTTCGCAACCCCGCGCAGTACGGGGAAAAGCGTTGTTTTCCCCTTCCGTATCTGCTATGATACGTCCGTAGGGAGGGATTGGGCATGACCACGGCAATCATCGGCGGGGGCGCGGCGGGCGTGGCGGCTGCTATCGCGGCGGCGGAGCGAGGCCAGCGTGTGCTGGTGCTGGAACGCAACCGCAAACCGCTGAAGAAGCTGAGCGTTACCGGCAACGGCCGGGGCAACCTGCTTAATTCCGGCGTGCCTGTCTATTATGGCGACGCGGCTTTCGCCCGCGATGTTTTGGCCGGGATGGGCTATCCTCAACTGAAAGCTTTCTTTGAAGGTCTCGGCGTGCCGCTTCGGCAGGAAAACGAGGGCTGGATTTATCCCGCCGCGCTTCAGGCCGCCGTAGCGGTCGAAGCGCTACTGCTGCGCGCCGGGCAGTTGGGCGTCACCTTTCTGCTCAACACACGCGCGGAGAGCCTTACCCGGGAGAACGGCGGGTTTACGTTGTGCGCGCTGCATACGGAACCCGCGCCGGAAACCACCCACGGCAAGCCCCGCGCACCCGCTGTGGAACGCCGGGAAGCGATTCATGCGGACCGTGTGATCGTCACGGTCGGCGGCGCGGCTGCGCCCGCGCACGGCACCGACGGCACCGGGTATGCCCTGCTCACAGCCTTCGGACATCGGTTGTCGCGGCTTAAGCCCGCGCTTTGCGCGCTGCTGACCGATCCCCGCCGTATCGCGGGCCTCGCAGGGCAGCGGGCGCGCGCGTCCCTCACGCTGGTTTCTTCTGCGGGCGGGACGCTGAAACGCACAGAAGGCGAAGTATTGTTTGGCGACGATGCGATCAGCGGGATTGCCGCCATGCAGCTGGCGCGTTTTACGGAACCCGGCGCTACCCTGTCGATGGACCTGCGCCCCGCACTGGCGCTTTCCGGCGCGGAACACGGCGAGATCGTCGCATTTCTTTCGCGGCTGGCCAACCTTCGGTCAGATTGTTCGCTGGCGGACCTGTTCACCGGCGCATTTGCCTATCCTCTTGCCCGGCTGATCCTGCGGGAATCCGGGGTTGGCGAGCCGGGCGAACCGATCGCCTCCCTGAACGCGGCCCGGCTGGATCGCCTTGTAGAAACCATCGCAGACCTGCGCCTGCCGATCACCGGCACGCGCGGGTTTGAGCAGGCGCAGGTGACAGCGGGCGGTATCGTTACGGAGGATTTTGACCCTGCCACACTGCAAAGCCGTCTCTGTCCGGGCCTGTACGCCGCAGGCGAGGTGCTGGATGTGGACGGGGACTGCGGCGGTTTCAACCTGATGTTCGCCTTTGCCAGCGGGTTGCTGGCAGGGCGCGGTTAGGAGCGCTCCGGCCGGGAAAACGCCATCTCCGCCTATCCGCGCAACCGCATTCCCGTGAGGCGCGCATCTTGCCGAAAACCCCTTATAATGGTACAATCAGCCTATGAATGAACAGCTTTTTTCGGCGGCGGAGGCCGCCCTGCGCAAAGCGGACTTGCTGCGTCCAAGCGTTACGCTGCTGGTGGCGCTCAGTGGCGGCGCGGACTCGGTCGTGTTGCTGCGCACGCTGTGCGGGCTGGCTCCCACGTACGGTTTGACCGTGCGCGCTGCCCATGTGGAACATGGCCTGCGGGGCGAAGCTTCCCAGCGGGACGCGCGTTTCTGCGAGGCGTTATGCGGGGAGCTTTCCGTGCCGTTTTCCTGCGACCACGCGACACTGTCGGGTGGCATGGACGACCCCGGCGCCGAAGCGCGGGCACGCGACGCGCGCTACGCTCTGCTGCTTGCCCGCGCGAAAGCCTGCGGCGCTGACGCGCTGGTGCTGGCCCACCACAGGGACGATCAGGCGGAAACGGTGCTTTCGCGCCTCACGCGCGGAAGCGGCGCGCGCGGCCTGACCGGGATGCGCGAGCAGACGATCCGCGAGGGTGTGATGATTTTGCGCCCGTTTTTAAGCGTTTCCAAGCGCGAGCTGACCGACGCGCTGGGCAGTCTGCCGCATTGCGAGGATGAAACCAACGCCCTGCCCTGCTGCCAGCGCAACCGCCTGCGCGCGGAAGTGCTGCCGCTGCTTACAATGGAAAATCCCCGCGCCGCCGAGCATATTGCCCAAAGCGCCCGCCTACTGGCGCTGGACGAGGATTGCCTGATGGCACAGGCGGAACGGTTGTCAACCCGCGCGCTTTGCATGGTTCCCCCGTTTTTTTACGCCGAGAAGGCGTTGCTGCGCACCGCTCCGGACGCCGTTGCCCTGCGGGCGCTTCGCTTTTTCGCAGAGCAGGGTATGGCGCAGGCACTGTCCGGCAGGACATCGCAGGACGGAACCACCTCACCGGACTCGGAGGCCGCTTTGCCGGAAGAACATTCCCTTTCCGCACCGGATTCCCTCCGCCTGTTGGCGTTGCTAACCGCACCGGACGGCGAAACCCTCAACCTCCCCGCAGGGCTTAAGGCGCTGGTTACCCCGCGCCATGTGCACCTTGTGCGCATGGCGGACGGTTCGCCGCTGCACGCCGTGCCCACCCCCGCGCCACAGGCCGGGTTATCCAGTCGGGCGCGGGTCCGTTTCGGCGGGCTTACCTTCCGTTTCACCCCCTGCGCCCCCGGAGAATCACCCGCCCCCGACGGATTGCGGAGTATTGTGCTGCCCAGCGCCACCCTTACCCGCGCCGTGCTTCGCACGGCACAACCGGGCGACCGCATCCGCCCCTTCGGCGCGCCGGGGGGAAAGCCGCTGCGCCGATACTGGATCGACCACAAGGTGGACCTTCCCTTCCGAGCGTTCATCCCCCTGCTGTGTGTGGACGACGAGGTGCTGTGGGCCACGGGCGCAGGCGCGTCGGAAGCAACCCGCCGGACAGAAGCCCCTTCGGTACGCATTGAAATCACGGGGCGCATGCCCTGGCTGCCGCCCGATCAAAGAAAATCTTCCAAATGACGATAAAGGAGCGTACGGGTATGAATCAGGATTCTCCGCTGTATAAGGACTTGGCCGAGGTGCTCTATAATGAGGAACAGTTAAAGGAAGCCGTGCAGAAACTGGGGGCGCGTATCACCCATGATTATCACGGAAAATCGCCGCTGGTGGTGTGCATCCTAAAGGGTGCCAGCGTGTTCTTTACCGACCTGATCCGCGCCATCGACCTGCCGCTGGAGATTGAGTTTATGGCTATCTCCAGCTACGGGGCCAGCACGGTGTCCAGCGGCGAAGTCCGCATGGTGAAGGATCTGGACCGCCCTATTCTGGGCCGGGATGTGCTGATTGTGGAGGACATCGTGGACAGCGGCATGACGCTCTCTTTCCTGAAGCGGACGCTGACCAACCGCGGCGCGAGCAGCCTGCGGCTGGTAACACTGCTGGATAAGCCCAGCCGCCGCACTGTGCCGCTGACGGTGGATTATTCCTGTTTCCAGATCCCGGACGCGTTCGTGGTAGGGTATGGGCTGGATTACGACGAAAAGTACCGCAACCTGCCCGTGGTGGGTGTGCTGGACCCGAAGGTGTACACAAAGTAAACGATTCCCGGGGCGCTCCGTAAAAACGGAGCGCTTTTTTTAATCCTCTCAAGTCAACGTATCTATCCAATATGGAAGAATGCTTCTTACAGGGAGCAGGTTGTATGGTTGCCGTCATACATCCCGGGTTTCCGCGCCTCGCACCGTTCCCATGCCGGAAGTCCGTTTTCGCGAATATTTTCTACCATTCCGGGAGGATCACGCCCGTTTTTCACTTTCGTCCCAAAAAGGTCCGAAAGTGCGGAATCGCGCAAAAATCAGCGTGAAAATAACAAACCAAAACAGGAACCTTCTGTCTTTTTATTTTCCGATCACCTCTCTATACTTTTCATAGAACCATTCCACCAGCGATTGATCTGCCTGGAATTGGCCATCATAAAAAAGGAGAAAACCATGAAGAAAATTTTCAGCCTCGCCGTTGCGTGCGTTCTCTGCCTTACCTGTTTCTCCGCCAGCGCGCTGGCCGATGTCTACCACCAACACCAGAGCAATCCGGCGGGCATCGAAACCATCGAAGCAATCCACTCGGGCGCTGTGGATTATATGACGAAGGAATATCCCGGCAAAACCTTCAAACCAGACCCCGCACTGGACACCTATCCGGCCGGGACCACCTACGTATACCGTTCCGCAGGGATGTTTAACAGCGATACCGCCGCGGATCGGATGAATACCAATTTTCTGGTTTACACAGACAAAACGTTCGCCAGCGCGGATGAAGCCCTTGCCTACTTAAAAACGCTGGGGCTCACGGACCTCGCGGACGAAGCGACCGGAAGCGTCGTGCTGGTTTCCCCGATCGACGCTGAAAACGGGTATGGCGCCGCGGATCAGACCGCCTACTACCAGCTTCAGTCCGTGATGTGCAACATCAACTACATGAGCTTCGGCGCGGATAAAACCATCAGTTATATCGCCGATCCCGGCTATTTCGGCGGCGTCGCCTACCGGTACCTCATCGGGATTGACGGCGGCGCGACGTTCCTGAACAACTACATCGCCAGCACATTTGATTACATCAGCCGGATCGCCGGAATGCTGCTTGTGAACGGGCAGATGGAGTCCATCCGGCAGGTAGCCGCCCCCGTGCCTGTCTATCTGGTGAACAGCGCGGATGATATCGTCGCGAAATACCGGCAGGCCAACGGCACGGATGCGTCGGAGGAGACCCCGGCAACGCTGACCACGTATAACCAGACGCTGCCCCTGCAGAAAGTCGTCGTTGCCAAAGACGCCGGCAAAGACACCGCCAGCTATATCCACGACGCGTATTATAACCTGTTCATCCATGCGATGCGCATTCCGGTCGTAAAAGCGGGGCTGTACACACCGGCAGCCGCATATAACGACCACAACTTCAACCAGGCGCCCTATTCGCTTTGCGAGCGCAACCCGATCCTGAACGGAAAAACACCGGATGGAATCAATGTGATCGAGCATCAGGAGGACCGTTTCAGCGACATCAAGGCCTCCGACGGCGAATATCTGAACACCTGGTACGAGTTTCTGCCGCAGGAAGTGCTGGACGGCACGGCGGCCAGCCACAGTATCCCGTTGATCCTTGCCAACCATGGCGGCGGAGACGACCCCGTGCAGGCTGTGGATGAAACGGGCCTGCTGACGCTTGCCGGCAAAGAGCGTTTCGCCATCGTAGCGCCCCGGTATGCCTCCGACGTGGCGGGCAGCTCCGTATTCTCCCCCTCCCCGTACGACACTAACGGCCAGGCATTGCCCGCGCTGGTGAAATACATGCTGGAGCAGTACCCGCAGCTGGATCCTTCCCGCGTATATGTGACCGGGTATTCCATGGGTGGCAGCGCAACCATCGAAGCCATTTCCAGCGCACCCACCCTGTTTGCGGCGGCGGTGCCCATGGCCGCGGCTACCCCAACCATGACCAGCTCCTATGTGCCGACAGACGCGCAGGCGGCGCAGTTTACCAGCTGCGATCTGCCCATCCTGTTTACCACCTCGTCGTTCGACCTGCCCGCCGCGATGAACCAGGCCGCAGGCACGCTTGGCGACAGCTATCTGGAGCACATAAACCGTTTCCTCGGTTTCAACGAAATGAAAACGTATACCTACGATTTTAACGCCTACCCGCTCGTGGGTTTCCCTGCTGACCGCATCGTTAAAACGAAGCTAAACGGCGAATACAACAACACCACCTGGTACCTTAACAACGACGCGGGCATACCCATGGTGGGCGTAAGCTTTACCGAGTTCCTTCCCCACGGCCTGTACCCCGAGTACGGCAAACTGGCCTGGAACTTTATGAAACACTATGCCCGTAACGCGCAAACCGGCGCAATCGAGTATAACCCCTATGTAGATTGATCCGTACTGGCATCCATGATCAAATTTCTTTCAGGCTACACGCAGCTTGCTTAAAGCTCAGAGGCCAGGAAGCAAGGGTGGCACGGGGGTTGAGCATACTCGTTCGTAAGTGAACCCCCCACCCCGCAGCTGACAACACAGATGGGTTTCATTCAGCAAGTTGAACGGCCCCGTCCCCCCTTGTTGGGGAGACGGGGCCGTTATTTTCATCATTGATTTCAGGCGCCGCGCCCGTTTCTTTCCTTCCACAGGCGGTTGGCAATCGGGTCCCGGATTCTGTTTACTGCCATGCGCTGCGAAGGATAAATGATAAGCTGTTCGTTTCTCCCGACTGCACAAGGTCGTAGTGTTCGTTTCCCTTGGCGCGTTCGGCAATGGCTTCGTAACGGTCCAGCCAGGCGATCGCGTCGTCGTTCAGCTCCGGCAGCAATTTCTCGATGGCGTTGTTTTTGGCTTTCATCAGTCCATCGTTCAGTTCTTTCGCGCCGCTTGCCAGTTTGGCAGCGCCTCCGGCCAGTTTTTCCGTACCCTCCTGCAGGTCCTTCGCGCCGTCCGCCAGCTTGCCGAAGCCTTCGCAAAGCGTTGCCGCGCCTTCACCCGCACTGGTAACCCCGTCGGTATATTGCTTCAGGCCCTGTTGAAATTTCGCGTACTCATCCAGCTGGCTTTTCAACGCGCTCAGCTTTGCCGCGCCTTCTTTGGCCTGTTCCAGAATCGGCTCCACCTGCCGGTCAATTTTCGCCTGCACCTCTTTGGATGCCAGGTTTTCTTCCACCAGTTTGTTTTCCTGTTCCGTCACGGCGTTATCGATCTGCTTTTGCACGTCGGCGGAGTTCATTTGCTGTTTCACGGCGGCGTCGATGCCCGCCTGCTGCTCCTTCGTGACCTGTCCCGCTTTCACAGCGGCGTCGTACTGTTCCGCGGTCAGGTTCAGGTTGGCCGCTTTCAGCACCGCCTGTAGCACGTTTGCCTGTGCCGCGCCGGTCACCTGTTTGCGGATTTCCTCCTCATTCTTGTGCACCTCTTCGGTTACCTGCTGCCGCGCCGCCTCGTTTGCTTTCGCGCGGATTCCGCTCTCCGACAGGGTATCCAGTGTACTGCCCAAAACCTGCGCGTAGTTCGCCTGCGTAAGCGCGGGCAGATCGGGCATTTCCGTTTGCAGTTCGGTCGTCGCGGCGGTCAGCAGCGAATCGAACACCTTCGATGCCGCGGCGTTCAATCCGTCGTTGTTGCCCTGTAACTTGCTCAGGCCCCCGTATAAATCGTTCAAACCGGTCTGGGCCTGCGTTATTCCCTCACAGAGGTTTTGAGCGCCGGTATCCAGCCCGTCTGCGCCTGTTTTCAGGCTGTCAGCGCCGGTCTGCAGGGCGTCCGCGCCGTTCAGCAGCGACACAACGCCGCTCATCGTATCGTAAAGCTCGCCGCTGCCGGAAATTTCCCGGTCATCGCGTATCGCCGTCAGGTCGTCCGTCAGCTCGCGCAGAAAGCCGTTCGCGTCATCATAGGATTCGCTCAGCCTGTTTACGGCCTTTTCGATGGGTTCCGAGGTAACGAACGTCAGCACGTCGCCGGGGGTGAAGTGATCCGCATCGAACGATACGGTAAACGACGTCGGCAGTTCGCCGATCTCGCCGCAGGCGGTTACACCGTAGCCAACCACCAGCGAACGGCTGCCGTCGGTAAAGGTGAATCCGTTTTCCACCTGAACGTTGCGGCAGGTCTCCCCATCCAGCAGCAGGGCGGAACATGCCAGATGCGGCGTATCGGAGTCCGTGCCATACCGAACGGTAATTTTTACGGCACCGGTCAGTTCCGACCCAGACGCGGCCGCCTGCCCATCCAGCGTGCAATCCAGCGTCGGCCGCACAGGCAGCGGCTCCTTCCCGACGCCCTGATAAAACACATCCTCACCGGCGGCGTTCCACGTAATCGTGTCTCCGTCACGGGTAAACGTACGGCTGTCCTTCGTGTTTTGTATCTCTATCAGCGCCGTGCTGTCGGTCAGCACATCGCTCTTTTCCGGATTATCCAGCCAAATGCTGTCGATTACCGTGCGGGCCGAACCATCGGCGTTGAGCACCCCGTAAACTCTTTCGTGCTTTTCGGCGCTCGCTCCGGTCGCAACCAGCAGCAGGGCGGCTGTGAGAACCGACAATACTTTCTGATGTGTCATATTCGATCATCCTTTCACAAGTTTCATATCACGGGTCGTCCGGCAAATGACCTGATCCGTCGCCAGCAGGATCGAGGGCAGAACGAACAGCACAACGATCACGCTGATCAGGGCCCCGCGCGAGATTAAACCGCACATGGAGCTGATGATATCCACGTCGCTGTACAAGCCCACGCCGAATGTAGCCGCGAAGAAGCTGAGGCCGCTGACCAGAATGGACTTTCCGGAAGAAGTGACTGCGTACTCGACCGCTTCTTTTCCGTTGCGGCCGGACAGGCGGGCCTGTTTGTACCGGGTCGTCATCAGAATGGCGTAATCCACCGTAGCGCCCAGCTGAATGGTGCTGATCAGGATCGGCGCCACAAACGGCAGGCTGACGCCTGTATAGTAAGGAATGCATAAGTTAAAGAAAATGCCGAACTCGATAATCGCCACCAGAATGATCGGCAGCGTCACGGACCGCAACACCAGCGCGATAATCAGGAACACAGCCAATATGGAAATCGCGCTGACCACCGTAAAATCATGATCGGTACAGGCAATCAGGTCTTTGGTGCACGGCGCTTCGCCAATCAGCATCCCGCCCTGATCGTATTCTTTCAGGATGCCGTTCAGCGTGTCAATCTGCGCGTTAACCGCATCGGAAGATACGGCGTATTCCGACGAGATCAGCGTAAGCCGGTAACTGCCGCTCTCCAGCTCACTCCGTACGCTGTCCGGCAGAATTTCTTCCGGGATTCCCGCGCCGGTCAGTGTTTCCAGCCCGATCACATCTTTTACGCCCTGCACCTTCTCCATCCGGGTCAGCATCTCGCGGGTCTGCCCCTGAGAAACCGACGTATCCGTCAGCAACAGATGGTTGGCGCTCACGCCGAATTCCGTTTTTAACTTCTGGTCGGCTTTCACACAGGCCATCGTATCCGGCAGGCAATTGCTGAGATCGTAGTATTTCCCCACGTTGTGGTAGCCGTAGAAGGCGGGAACCAGCAGCACGACGAAAATGACGATCAGCCAGCGGTACCGTTTGGTGATCCACGCGCCAAGTGCTTTGGGTTCCGGGATCAACGGTTTATGGGTGGTACGCTCAATCGCCCGGTCAAAACTGAGGAGCACAGCAGGCAAAAGCGTAATGGACCCCAAAACGCCCAGCAACACGCCCTTGCTCATCACAATACCCAGGTCGCGGCCCAGCGTAAAACTCATGAAACAGATGGATACGAAACCCGCCACCGTCGTCAAGGAACTGCCGACAATCGCGGATGCGGTGGTAACGATCGCCTGCGCCATGGCCTCGTTCCGGTCCTGCAGCTTCTGCTTCTGCTCCTGATACGCGTGCCAGAGGAAAATGGAATAGTCAAGCGTTACAGCCAGCTGCAACACTGCCGCGACGGCCTTTGTAACGTAGCTGATTTCCCCCAGAAAATAGTTACTGCCCATGTTCCACAGAACGCTGACCCCGATGCAGAACAGGAAAATCAGCGGCAGCAGCAGCGAATCCATACACACCGCCAGCGTTATGCACGCCAGCGCGACTGCGATGAGCACGTAGGTGCCTTCCTGCTCGTCTACCACATTTTTCGTATCGGTTACCACGGCGGACAGCCCGCAGACAAAGCACTTTTCGTTTGCCAGTTTGCGAATGTCCGTGATGGCCTGCATGGTGCCGTCCGCGGAACTGGTTTCGTCAAAAAATACCGCCAGCAACGTGCTGTCGCCCTGATTAAAGGCTTTGTACACGTTATCCGGCAATATCTCCCGGGGGATGGACGCATCAGCGAACGTTGCGTAGCCCATCACGTTCGCCACATGGGGTACCGCCTCAATCTCTTTTTGCAGCGCGGCGACGTCCTTTTGCGGCATCCCTTCGGTAATGATCAGTGAGAACGCGCCCTTGCCGAACTCGTCCATCAGGATTTCCTGCCCCTTCACCGTATCCAGGTCGCCGGGCAGATAATAAAGGAGATCGTATTTCACCTTTGTGTTGATCATTCCGAGAACGGACGGCACAATCAGCACCAGACACACGACGATCACCCACACGCGGTGTTTTACCAGGCCCCTTGCCAGCTTTGTCAACCCTTTTCACTCCCCACATCAGCCATTCCACTCGGTTGAGCCGATCCCTTTTGTCACGGCGCGCAGAAGGCGTTTTTCCCTTTACATTACCCGAGAACGGCCCCAGCTATATTCTGTGGTCTAACCACCGCAAGAGTGTAATCCGTTTGAAAATAAAAGTCAATCGTCATTCCCATAAAATTTAAGCAATTTTAATGACCAAAATCGAATTTTTGTGTATAATAACATCGATCCCATGGTTAAACCAGAAAGAGGTTTTGCGTGATATGAAATTTAACACCCTCATTGCCCCCACCATTCGGCAGATGTTCGTGGACCAGATCACGCACATGATTCTGGCAGGCGATTTGAAAGCGGGCGACGCACTGCCGACGGAGCGCGAGCTGGCCGAAAAAATGCAAATCAGCAAATCAGCCGCCCATATCGGGTTGAGCGACCTGCAACGGATGGGCTTTGTGCACATCAAACCCCGCCATAAAACCACGGTCGCCGATTACTGGGCCAGCGGAACGCTGGAAACGCTGGACACTATTCTGCGTTATAACGGCGGAAGGCTCAACAAAGCGCACACCCGATCCATTCTGGAATGCCGCATGGCCCTGGAGGGAATCGCGATTGATCGGGTTGCACAAAACCGAACCGAGGACGATCTGGCCCGCCTGAACGCTGTGGTGAGCGATTTGCAAACCGCAACGCGACAGCGCCCCACGGCGGATGCAAACCGCATTGCGGAGCTGATGTTTCAATTTCAGCACCTGATCAGTGTTCTGAGCCGAAATTCAATTTTTCCGCTGGTGATGAACGCTTTCCGCACGTTTCATCTGGCCTTCTGGAAGACGGAAACGGATCAATTGGGCGCTGAGCATTGCCTGCAGTATGCCAAAACCCTGCTGGATAGCATTGTGCGCCGGGATTCCGTTGCCGCAAAAGTACAAATGCAGCAGGAATTCGAAACGTATCTGGCCAGTATGTAAAGCCAAAGAAAAAGCAAACAGCCACCCATTTATGCCTCCCGGAGAGCGGGGTAAAAACAATCGCTGCGTCGTACGTAAAGGGAAGGAAAGGCTGCCCCGGACAGGAGCGCTTTTCTCCCTTACGAAAATCCGGATTGCTTGTAACCAAAAGGCTCCCGTGATATAATGGGATCATATAAAAATGGCGAATCCGTCGGCCTTTATGCAGCAGATTTCCCTATGGCCGACGTTTTCCTGACCGCTTTTTTATCCATGTGGTTTTAGAATCACGCGGGTATTTACCCCCGCGATTCTCCGGAGGGAATCGGAATCCTATGCCAAACATCCATCTGGTCAATTTTCCGGGACCAACCCTTGAGATGATCCGCAATCCAGTTTTGCGCTGTGTAGGACGTTGCAGTAACATCCCCGCCTACTCTATCGAAGGGCACTCCCATCCAACCGTCGAGCTGCTTTATATCGAAAGCGGACACGGAACTGCCTGCGTGGGCGGAACGCAATTTCCTCTCGAGCCCGGCACCATTGTAATCTATAACCCGACGGTGAAGCACTCCGAGCGGTTTACCCGCGAAGAGCAGGCCTCGTTGTTTTACCACCTGAAATTTGACGAGCTGTCCATCTCCGGTATGCCGGTCAACAACCTGCTGCCTTCCGGTCTGCCCCCTACTTTTAATACGGGTGTGAACCGGGATGCTTTCAGCCGCCTGCTCTCCACCATGTTTCAGGAGGCGGAGGAGCAGCACCTCGGCTATCGGCAGATGCTGGACAGCCTGCTTTATTGCATCGTGCTGCTCACCCTGCGCGTTCTGGACGCTTCCTACACGCTGCTTCGCAAGAACGAAGGGGATTCGCTGATCTACCAGATTCAGCAGTATTTTGCCGAACATTACGCCCGGAAACTGTCCATGAAAGAAGTGGCAAGCCAGTTTCACATCAACGATTGCTATCTTTCGCACATGTTTAAGGAGAATATCGGCCTTTCCCCATCCGCCTATCTGACCGAATTCCGCATTAACGAGGCCTGTCGCCTGCTTTCCCAGACCGATATGCCCATCCACATCATCGCCAGCAGCGTGGGCTACCAGAACCAGTCCAACTTCCAGATCCAGTTCAAGAAAAACAAAGGGCTTTCTCCTTTGCAGTATCGCGCGTATTACGAAAAGAATCCCCTGATCCATCTGGATACGGTATATTGCGCAACTGGATGCGGAAATCGAGCAAGTAAAAGCGGCCCTGAACGATTGCCAGCCGGAAGAGCGCAAGTCGTTTGAAGACGCGCTGAACCCTCTGCTTCTTGAAAAAGTACAGGAGGAAACGAACGATCTCCGGTGGGCTATCCATCCCGAAGCGTTGCAACGGTATCAACAGCTCTATGCGCCCCGCATCAACCTGCAGCTTACCCCGCTGCTGGAAAACAGCGGCACGTCCCATGTCGCCCTGTGGTCCATGCTTGCGGATTGCCTCACGCCCTGGCTCGACGGGCAGATAACTTTGGACCAATGCATGACCAACCTGAACGCCCTTTATTCCCGCAATATTCATGAGCAGTAACACGTTATTACCTATGAATTAAAAGTCCGGCGGGAATAACCAATTGGGTTATTTAGTGGCAAGATGCTGTTGGTCCGCCTTCCAATCCCGCACCCCATTTTGCACCCTGGAAGTATTCAAATCGTGTACAAAACAGGTCAAATATGCAGATGTTTCATAATAGAAAACCGCCTGAAATCATTGATTTCAGGCGGTTTTCATTGGTGAGCCCGGCGGGATTCGAACCCACGACCTTTTGATTCGTAGTCAAACACTCTATCCAGCTGAGCTACGGGCCCATATGCGCTCGGTTTTCCGAAGCAGCTTTATGATTATAGCAGGCG
>Ga0116170_10002676_pt1 | contig 17017 bp, 14 predicted proteins | sample AD_JPNHW1_MetaG_FD_89797 | JGI IMG/M metagenome (GOLD analysis project Ga0116170, IMG submission 89797) | Active sludge microbial communities of municipal wastewater-treating anaerobic digesters from Japan - AD_JPNHW1_MetaG | ecosystem: Engineered > Bioreactor > Anaerobic > Digestate | place...
CGCGCGAGCCTGACGACGGCTTTAGCCCACAACCGATTGTGGACGCCCTGCCGGCTGAGAAAGCAGACTACATCCCGGACTTCACAGAGCTTGTGGAGGCGCTTAGCAGGCAGCTGACCGGGAATGACGTGGTCGTGTTCCTTTCCGCCGGCAAAGGGCCGCAAATCTGCGCCAGCCTGCGTGAAAGCATCCTGAGGCGGAGCGGGGAGGTCGATTTATGAGCATCCCTATGCGAAAACTTCAGGACTTCTTCGGCGCGCGTCTGCAGGAAAACGTGCGCATGGCGAACTACACCACCTCCCGCGTGGGTGGGCCCGCCCTGGGCCTGGTCTCGGTCAACACCATAGCCGAGCTGCGGGACGCGGCGAACGCCTTATGGAGCCTGGACGTACCTTTCAAGCTCATTGGCAGCGGCTCCAATATTTTGGTAAGCGACAGCGGTTATCAGGGCATCGTGCTGCTAAACCACTGCCACAACATCCGCATCAACACCCAGGAGGAACCGCCCAGCATTTATGCCGAAAGCGGCGCGAACCTCAGCAATGTCGCCCGCCAAAGCGCCCTGCGCGGGCTTTCCGGGCTGGAGTGGGCAGGCAGTGTGCCGGGTTCGGTCGGCGGCGCAGTGTACGGCAATGCGGGCGCGTTCGGCTCAGATATTTCCAGGTCGCTGGTCTCCATCCAGGCGCTTGTGCGAGGCGAAGGGGAAATGACCCTGACAGCGGAAGAACTGATGTTCTCCTACCGCAGCAGCATCCTGAAGCGGGAGCCCAAAGACCTGCTAATCCTTTCCGCGAGGCTGAAAGCCGAACGCAGCGAACGCGCAACTGCCTGGAAGGCCCTGCTGGAAATGTCCGAAAAGCGCCAGGCGAACCAACCCACCGGCGCGTCGACCGGCTCGACCTTTAAGAATCCTCCGGGAGATTATGCCGGCAGGCTGATTGAAGCGGCGGGTCTGAAAGGCATGACGGACGGTCACGCCCAGTTCAGCGGCTTGCACGCGAATTTTATAGTAAATGACGGCAATTCCAGCGCGCAGGAATATCTCAAGCTGATCCGTACGGCGCAAAAAACCGTGAAAAAGAAATTTGGCGTGCAGTTGGAACTGGAAATTGAACTGATAGGTGATTTTGATGAACCAGCAAAAGAATAATCTTGCTTTGGTATTTGGCGGCCGCTCAGGGGAACATGCCGTATCGCTCAGGTCCTCCCGTTCGGTCCGCTCGGTGCTGGACCTGGATAAGTACAATGTGTTCGAAATCGGCATCACCCTGGACGGCGTCTGGCTGAGCGGCGAGAACGCCCTGAGCGCCTTCGAAAATGGCGATACCAGCAGCCTTCAGGAGGTCAGCCTGCTGAGCACGGACGGAAAAGTCGGGCTGTATCAGCGCGAATACGAAAAGCTGAAACTGATTGCGGAATTGGATGTCATTTTCCCGGTTCTACACGGCACCTTCGGGGAGGACGGCACTATTCAGGGTTTATTTGAGATTCTGAACGTCGCGTACGTCGGCGCAGGCGTGCTGGCTTCGGCGGCCTGCATGGATAAGGCAGTCTGCAAGGACCTGCTGCAAAACGCGGGCATTCCTGTGCTGCCCTACCAGGTGTTCAGCCGCAGTCAAATCGCGGATTACCTCGAAAAGGTTATCGCGCTTGCAGAAGCGGTTTCGGCCTATCCCCTCTTCATCAAGCCCGCCAACCTCGGCTCCTCGGTGGGCATCAGCAAGGCAGGCAGCCGCGAGGAATTGCGCGCGGCGCTGCTGAAAGCTGCGCGCTTTGACCGGCGCATATTAGTGGAACGCGGTATTGACGCGCGCGAAATTGAAATCAGCGTGCTTGGGAACGATTACCCGCTGGTGTCCGTCCCCGGTGAAATCGTCCCCGAAGATGTTTTTTACACCTACAAGGACAAATACCTGAGCGGCGACCCCGAGACGATCATTCCCGCGCCCTTTGACGTCGAAATGACCCAAAAAATCCAGGAATACGCCTTGCGCGCCTACCGGGCAGTCGACGGCGCGGGGCTTTCGCGCGTGGATTTTTTGATGGACAAGCACACTGGCGAACTCTTCCTGAGCGAAATCAACACCATGCCGGGCTTTACCAGTATCAGCATGTATCCGAAGCTTTGGAAAGCCTCCGGACTGGAGTATCCGCAGCTGGTGGACCGTCTGATCACGTTGGGGTTGGAGCGTAAGGCGGATCAGGATCAGACCGTACGCAGGTATGAGGATTAGGAAACAAAGATGGCACCCCGTTACGAGAATTTGACCAGAGCGGACCAGGTGAGAGCGCGCCGCAGCATTGAGCCAGCGCGCCGCAAACCAATTCCGCAGCCGGAAAAGTATTCCAAACGGAACGCGGAAAGTTCAGCGCGCGTCACAGTCCGCCGGTCGGACCTGAACATGGCGCGGCCAACTTCGGCAGCCTATACCCAGCGCCGCCGCAAGTACTACCTGCCCACCGATAAATCCGGCGCCGAAATTCGCCTCCCCGCCATGCCGGCGCTCAAGCTTTCCTGGCGCATTGCTTCCGCCCTGCTGGCAATTCTGGCAGGCATCGGCATCTATCTGGTCAGTTCCTCCCCTACCTTCCAGGTTTCCAGCATCAATCTCAGCGGCGCAGTGCGCGTTTCCGCGCAGGAAATCCTCGAGACGATCGACCTGGAAGGCAGGCCAATCATCAGGGTAAGTCCGGAGCAAATCCGTGAGGAAATTGCCGCGTCCTTCCCGGATATCGACTACGCGCAAGTAACAGTGACCTTCCCGGCTGTGGTGAACGTCGCCGTCAACGAACGCATCCCTGCCATCACCTGGTACGAGAATGACAGCCCGCTCTTTTGGGTGGACGAAAAAGGGTACAGCTTCCCCATCCGGGGCGAAGCAAGCATCCCGCTGGCGGTCTATGCCAACGGCGAACCGCCCCGACCATTGGGCTATCAGACCGTGCAGGAAGCAGCCCAGGCAGAAGCCGCGGCAGAGACTGAAACTGCAGCCGCGCCGGTGGAACCAGCCCCATCGGTTGACCCGCACTTTGTGGACATGGTGCTCAAGCTGCGCGCGGTAATCCCGGCCGGAACGCCCCTCCTCTACGACGCTGAAAACGGCGTCGGGTGGAAGGACCCCCAGGGCTGGCAGGTTTTCCTGGGCACGGACCCGGCGGATATCGATATGAAGCTGGCAGAGTACCAGGTCATCGTTGCGTACCTTCTGGAAAGAAACTTGCAACCTGTTTTCATTAATCTCGAATACTTACACGCACCGTATTATCGATTGGAGCAATAAGATGGAAGAACCCATTGTCGTCGGACTGGATATCGGAACCTCAAAAATCTGCACCCTGGTGGCCCGCGTGGAAAACGGCACGAACCTGCGCATCCTGGGCGTCGGCATTGAGCCTTCCCAGGGAATTCGCCGGGGGACTGTCGTGGATATTAATTCCGCATCCCAGGCGATTGCGCGTTCAATCGAAAAGGCTGAGCGCACTTCCGGATACGAAATCAACAGCGCCCTGGTGAGCCTGGCGGGTTCGCATGTCACCTCCATGAACAGCCGCGGCGTCGTGGGCATTTCCGGCCGGGTGATTGACCAGGACGACGTCTACCGCGCCCTGGATTCCGCCCAGGCGGTAGCCGTTCCCCATGACCGGGAAATCATCCATGTCATCCAGCGCGGCTTCACGGTTGACGGGCAAAACGGCATCCGCAAGCCTATCGGCATGCACGGCTTCAGGATGGAAGTGGAAGCGCACATCATCACCGCTTCCGCCTCCACCGTCGAAAACCTGCGTCAGTGCGTCTCGATGGCCGGCATCGAAGTTTCGCAATTTGTCCTCAATCCCCTGGCTGCCGGCGAGATGGTCCTCTCGGATTCCGAGCGCGCCATGGGCGTGGCGGTGGTGGACCTGGGCGGCGGTACAACCAACCTGGCGATCTACATCGACGGGGACGTGTGGTACACGAATGTGCTCAATGTCGGCGGCGGTCATGTCACCTCCGATATCGCCCAGGGTCTCCGGCTGCCGGTTGAAGTGGCGGAAGAAGTGAAACTGCATCACGGCTACGCAGTGTTGGAGGAAATCCCCGAAGACGAAAGCTTCAATATCGTGTCGTTCGGCTCGGAGCAGAGCCGCAAGGTCTCCCGCCGGGAACTGACCGATATTATTGAAGCGCGCGTGGAGGAAATCTTTATGCTCGTCCACAAGGAAATCAAGCGCTCCGGTTACGACGGGATGCTCCCTGCCGGCCTTGTCTTGACGGGCGGCGGCAGTCTGCTGCCGGGCATCCGCAAGCTGGCCACCCGCGTCACGGGTCTGCCTGCCAGAATCGGAAAACCGGAAAAAATGGTGGGGTTGACCGATCAGATCAGCACCCCGGCTTTTGCCACCAGCGTCGGTCTGCTGCAGTGGGCAATTTTGATGAGTGAATCTAACCAGATTGCCAGCGAGCATTCTGGAAAGACCAGGAAACCACTCGATGTCAAAGCGGAGAAGATAAAGAGTTGGTTTGGGAAATTGTTACCGTAGTTATTTGTCAAGAGGAGAAATAAAATGGATGCGAAACAGACAGAAATAAATGCCAGAATTAAGGTAGTAGGCGTCGGCGGCGGCGGCTGCAATGCCATCAACCGCATGATTGCCGAAGGTCTATCCGGGATTGAGTTTATCGCCATCAACACCGACGCGCAGGCGCTGCTGAAATCCAGCGCGCCCACCCGCGTTCGGATCGGCGAAAAAACTACGCGCGGTCTCGGCGCCGGCGGCGACCCCAAAATTGGGCAGGCAGCCGCGGAAGAATCCGCCGAAGAGCTGTATGAAGTGTTAAAAGGCAGTGACATGGTTTTCGTCACCGCGGGTCTTGGCGGTGGAACCGGCACCGGCGCTGCTCCCGTCGTAGCGCAGATTGCCAAGGAAATTGGCGCCCTTACCATCGGTGTGGTCACCCGCCCGTTCAGCTTTGAAGGCAACCACCGCTCGAAAGCCGCGGAAGACGGCGCCATGCGCCTGAAGGAACACGCGGACACCCTGATTGTCATCCCCAACGACCGGCTGCTGCAGATTGTCACCAAGAACGTCGCCCTGCAGGATGCCTTCCGCATCGCCGATGACGTGCTGCGCCAGGGGATTCAGGGCATCTCGGAACTGATTACCGTCCCCGGTCTCATCAACCTGGACTTCGCCGATGTGCGCACGATTATGTCCGAAGGCGGTGCAGCGCTCATGGCGGTTGGCGAGGCCTCAGGCGAGGACCGCGCCAGGATTGCTGCCGGACAGGCGATTTCCAGCCAACTCCTGGATGTGACCATCAATGGAGCCCGCGGCATCATCTTCAACATGACCGGCGGTTCAAACTTCTCGCTCTATGAGGTCTACCAGGCAGCGGATATCATCAAAGAGACCGCGCACCCCGATGTCAACCTTATTTTCGGCGCCGTGGTCGATGAGTCCATGGGCGATAAGGTCCGCATCACCGTCATAGCCACCGGATTTGACCATGCCGCCACTCCTGCAGAGGTGGAGAACAACGCGTTTTTTCACAGCGCGGCCCCCAGAAAACAGGAGAAGATAACGGCTGCCGAGTTCCCCAGGCGGCAGGAACCTGCGCCCAAAGCGCAAGCGCCCGTTGAAGATTACTCCTTTGCTTCCGGCGTGGATATCGACGTGCCTTCGTTCCTGCGCAAGCGCCGCGAACAGCAGCTCGGTTCGAACGGATAAGCTCGCCTGACCTCCTCTTGGGCTTGCAGCAAACAGCTTCCTTCTTCCCTGGTGATACCCGGAGGAAGGAAGCTGAAACAAGCCGGCTTATGAGCTTTTGTCTGCGCGTTTGCTGCGCAGCGCCTGGAACAACGGGAGTTGGGTTTTTTGCCTGCATGCCGGGCTTCCTGCCCACCCGTACCCAAACGCGGATGCCAGGCAGTGACTGTTAAAGCCCTCTTGAATGATTGCCCACAAGCACAGCCACTGAGAAAGCCGCTATGCGCGTACAGCGACAATCAACACTCCAAGTCGGCAGCCGCTGGGGCCTGAAGGCAAGACCGGCGGCTCCTTTTTTTCCCTAAAGACACGCCGAATGGACCTGGCAGCATGCCAAAACCACATCAGCCAGCCGGCAAGCTTGAACGCAGAGGAAATCCCGCATCCTTTCCGGGAAGCAGCGCTAATACCTCGTTGTGAATTATTAACAAGCGCCATTACCTCGCTTTCGGCAGGAATTCCCGCAAATTCCGTATCAATCCCCCCTCCAACGAGAGAAAAGCGCCTGATTTTTGTCTGGTTTCCAGCGGTATTGGATGCGCTCCGCCCAAACCGGCAAACAAAAATGGCTAACCTTAAAGTCTTACATTTTTTAAGATAATCGCCGTCCCTTTTCTTGCTCCCGTGCAAAAAGCGTGCTAAAATGTCAACACCAGACAGGTGGGGGAGATAACTTTCCACACCGCCATATATTGGGGTACTCGAGCAAAGGAGACGCGATGAATTGCCCATTTTGTCAATTTCCCGATTCAAGGGTCATTGACACAACCAAAGATTCGCACGGCGGCATCCGCCGGCGCAGAGAATGCGCCTCCTGTCATCAGCGCTTCAGTACCATGGAACGTGCCATCCTCGCCACTCCGATGTTAATCAAACGGGACGGCACGCGCGAAGAATTTAGCCGTGAGAAGCTGGTGCAAGGCCTGCGCATCGCCTGCGCCAAACGGCCAGTCTCCGCCGCGGCTCTGGAGCAATTGGCCAGCTCCATCGAGGCAGAACTGCAGAAAAAGGGACGCCCCGAAATTAACTCCCGCATCGTCGGCGATCTCGCCATCAAAGGCCTGAAAGAGCTGGACCATATCGCCTATGTGCGTTATGCCATTGTCTATTTGCGGATGGATGACCTGCATACCGTCCGTAATGAAATTGACCATTTGCTTTCCGAAGAAACGAAATAAGGACGTCCAATGGAACACTCAGCTACCCCGCCCGCGGGTCTTTTGCCCACCCCCCCAGTCCCACCTGACTTGCCCGCCATCACGCTAAGCGAAAATTCCCGCCAAATTCTCGCGAAGCGTTATCTGCGCAGAGGTGAAGATGGCGAGCCGGTGGAGAGCGTTGAGGAGATGTTCTGGCGGATTGCCTGGCACATCGCGGACGTGGAAGCAGAAGCGGCGCCTCTCGAGACCGCCAAGGCTTTTTACCGCCTGCTGGTTTCGAAGTCGTTCTTTCCCAACTCCCCCACCTTCACCGGCGCCGGCACACCGCTTGGGCAGCTGGCTGCCTGCTTTGTGCTGCCAATTTCCGATGATATGGGCCGGGCTTCGGACGGAATTTTCACCACCCTGCGCAACGCAGCCCTCATCCAGCAAACCGGCGGCGGAAATGGATTCAACTTTTCGCGCATCCGCCCCAAAGGCGCGATAGTCAAGACCTCTTCCGGGCAGGCTACCGGGCCTGTAGGCTTCCTGAAAGTCTACGATAATGCCTTCGGCGAAATTGCCCAGGGCGGGACGCGCCGCGGTGCCAATATGGGTATCCTGCGTGTTGATCATCCCGATATTGAAGAATTCATCAGCTGCAAAACGAACGAAAACGCAATTACCAACTTCAATATCTCCATCGCAATCACAGACGCCTTCATGCGCGCTGTCGAGGAAGATTCTCCATGGGAGCTGCGCTTTCCGGATGTGAGCACCCCGGCTTATAAGACCTTCTCCGGCACTCTGGAAGCCGCCGAACGCGCCGGGCTGCCGATCCGCACCCACAAAACCGTCAGCGCGCGCGAATTGTTCAAGAAGTTTGTCGCCCAGGCGCATCACAACGGTGAACCGGGCGCGCTCTTCCTGGACGCGGCCAACCGCTCCAACCCTGTCCCGCACCTGTACGACCTGGAAGCCACTAATCCTTGCGGCGAGCAATGGCTCGGACCCTACGAAAATTGCTGCCTCGGCTCGGTTAACCTGGCCTGCCACCTTGCCCCCGACGGAAAAGTGGACTGGGAAAAACTGCGCGAATCCACGATTCTGGCTACCCGTTTTCTGGACCATGTGGTGGATAAAAACGCTTACGTGCCGGCGGTGCCGGAACTACGGCAGTCCGCGCTGAATGCCCGCCGTATCGGGTTAGGGATTATGGGCCTGGCTGACCTGATGTACCATGCCGGCGTGCGCTACGGCTCTGAAGAATCGCTTGAATTCGCCGGGCAGGTGATGGAATTCATCCGCTACCACTGCATGCTCACCAGTATCGCAATGGCGAAAGAGCACGGCCCCTTCCCTGCTATCAAAGGCAGCATTTATGACCCCGAAAACCTGACCTGGTCTGCCCCTGAGCCCTTGTTCCCCTACACGCGCGATTGGGGCCGGCCGGCAGTAGATTGGCAGTTGGTCTTTGAAGGCATCCATCAGCACGGCATCCGCAACGCCGCCCAAACAACGATCGCTCCCACTGGCACCATCGGCACGGTTGCTGGCTGCGAAGGCTACGGCTGCGAGCCTGTCTTCGCGCTGGCCTACGTCCGGCACGTCAATGATCACGGTCGGGACCTGACCCTGAATTACGCCAGCCCGCTCTTCCAGTCTGCGCTGGACAAAGCCGAATTCAGTCCTGAGCAAAAAGAAGAGATTATCCGCGAGGTGATCGAAGCGGGCAGCTGCCAGCAAATCGCGCTGCTGCCCGAAGAATTGCGCAGCGTGTATGTCGTCTCCGCGGATATCCATGCCCACGAACATATCCGTCTGCAGGCAGCTTTGCAGCGCTTTGTGGATAACAGCCTGAGCAAGACCATCAACTTCCCGGCCGGCGCCAGTGAACAGGAAGTCGCCGACACCTTCCTCGAGGCGTGGAAACTGGGCTGCAAGGGCATCACGGTCTATATCACCGGCTCGCGCGAGAAAGTGGTGTTGGAAACCAAGGCCACAATGCAAGCCAGGCAAGCCGCAGCTGAAGAGAAACCCGAAACTTACGGCGACGCGGTGGTCACACAACCAAGTTTCTGGAAAGACGCCAAAAAACCGCGTCCCCGCATTCTCAAGGGCTATACCTACAGCATCGAAACCCCGCTTGGGAAAGCCTTCATCACCATTAACGAGAACGGGGGCGACCAACCCTTTGAAGTTTTCATCAACACAGCCAAAGCCGGCTCAGAAACAGCAGCGCATTCCGAGGCGCTGGGGCGCCTCATCTCCTACGTGCTGCGCATCGCCTCTTCAATTGAACCGCGCGAACGCCTGAAAATTGTCATGGAGCAGTTGGCTGGCATTGGCGGCGGCAGGTCGCTTGGTTTCGGGCCCAACCGCGTGCGTTCTCTGCCGGATGGGATTGCCAAAGCGCTTGACGAGTACCTTTTCCAACGCCACTGGGAGAAGGAAGAAGAGCCTGAGCCACTGCCAGGCGAACCGCTGCCCTTTATGGAGGACAGGAAAGGCGTTAAGTCGATAGGAGAGCTGTGCCCCGAATGCGGCCAGGCCACCCTGATAAACGAAGAAGGCTGCCGCAAGTGCTATACTTGCGGACATAGTGAGTGTTAACTGAAGGAGGTCTATGCCTGCGGAAAACTGGACGGAAGGCGAATACCTTACCCGGGGGCACAAACTGGCTTACGTTCGCACCGGCGCTAAGCTGCCCCCGCTGATCCTGCTGCACGGCTTTACGGAGGACAGCTCCACCTGGTTCGAACTCGCCGCAAGTCTGGAGACTGCTTACGACCTGATTATGCCGGACATGCTGGGGCACGGAAATTCCGACCGCCTGACCCCTGGCGCGGACATAGACCTGGAACAGGACCTGACGGACCTGATTACCGGGCTTGGCCTGCAGAAGCTCGCGCTGCTGGGGCATTCCCTGGGCGCCCTGACCGCCGCGCAGTTTGCCGCCGCACACCCTGAGCTCGTTGCTTGCTTAATCCTGGAAGATATCCCCTGGTTCGAACCCACTGCCCTGCCCGCCATTCCGCAGGACGCCTACAGCGCGGCGAACCCGGCTGTCATCGCCCGGCTCGCCGCGGGCAGCCGAGCACAAGCTCTGGCTTACTGCGCGGAACACTTTCCGCACTGGAACGAAAACGCGCGCAGGGCCTGGGCGGAATCCAAACTGCGCTTTGACCTGGAATGGTATCAGCGAGCCCCCCAAAAGCCGACTGACTGGCGCGAAATCAGCGCTAAGTTCAATTTCCCGACGCTGCTGGTGAGTGGGGAAAATAAATTGGGCAGCATGATTTCTTCGGGTTTTGCCCTGACAGCGCTGAAATGCATTCCCCGACTGGAATGGGCGCGTATCCCCGGCGCGGGGCATTACGTGCATTACGATGCGCCGGTTCCGTTTCTCTCGAATGTGAAAACTTTTTTACGCATGCAGTACTCCCCCAAAAAAGGATAGCATGACACCCAGGCTAAACAGCAAAAAGTTCGTCTTGATGGCTGGCAATATCGGCAGCGGCAAAACCTCCCTGACCCGTCTGATTGGCGAAAAGCTGGGCTGGCAAAGTGCGTACGAATCCGTTGCCGATAATCCCTACCTGGCTGACTTTTACAAAGACATGCGCCAGTGGTCTTTTCACTTGCAGGTGTATTTTCTCGGCAGCCGCGCCGCGCAGCACCTGGAATTGACGCACTCGCCGCGCTCAGTCATCATCGACCGCAGCATCTACGAGGACGCGCGCATCTTCGCGCGCGCGCTGAATACTATGGGGAACTTGCCGGATAGGGAATATCAAGCCTATTTACGCCTGTACGACCTGATTGTCAACACCCTGCCCAAACCAGATTTGCTTATCTTCCTGAGAGCGCCTGTGAGCGTGCTGCTCAAGCGCATCCGGATTCGCGCCCGGTCCATTGAAGACAGCATCGACCCTGACTACCTGGCCTTGCTGGAACGATACTACGACGAATGGATTGACCGCTTTGACCTCTGCCCGGTCCTCACCATCGAGAGCGACGCGGTGGACTTTGTGAACAAACCCGAGCAGTTGGAACTCGTGTCCCAACGCATGCTGGACCGTCTGGCCGGCACCGAGAAACTGGTTTTGGACTGATTCCCTGGGGTCATACCATACCCGAAAGCGCGTTTGAAGGCCCAACATCAGCCGGATAATTGCGAGGTTAAGCGCGGGAAATTGCCTGGTTCCCCACCCTTTTTCAAGCTAAACCTGTAATTACAGGATAACAAGACCTTGACAAGATTTGGCGGATATGGTTAAATTGTGCCGTTCACCGATTGGGTGCCCCCCTCACCCAGTCGGTGAACATTTTAATCCTGCCACTCCAGTTCATACTCACCGATGCTGACGGTATCCCCTTCTTCGATGCCAGCCTGACGCAGCGCTTTCTCCACCCCGAGGCCGGTCATCAGACGTTGGAAGCGCCGCACTGAGCCGGGTTGATCCCAAAAAGTCATCGCCGCCGCGCGTTCGATGATCTTTCCGCGCACCACCCACAGGTCATCCTCTTTCGTTACGTTAAAGGCTTTGGGGTCTTCCTCCGCGCGGTAAACAGGCAGTTCGGGCTCGGTCTCTTCGATCGGCGCGTTCTTCAGCGCTTCTTGCGCTTTCCACAGGACAGTCTTCAGGTTAGTATGCGCCACGGCGGAAATCGACAGCAGTTCCCGACCTTCCTGCGCGAATTTTGCCTTCAATCCCTCGAACTTCGCGGCGGCGTCCGGTAAATCCATCTTGTTGAAAACCACAATTTGCGGAAGCTTGCCCAAATGCTCATCGAACAGTTCCAGTTCCTGATTAATCGTGAGGAAATCTTCGTAGGGATCCTCGGAAAGCCCGTCCAGGATATGAATCAAAACGCGCGTGCGTTGGACGTGCCGGAGGAAGTCGTAACCCAGACCGATGCCTTCGTGCGCGCCTTCGATCAAGCCTGGAATATCGGCCATCACGATGCTGTTTTCCTCGTCCAATTCCGCCACGCCCAGGTTGGGTTCCAGCGTTGTAAAAGGATAATTTGCGATTTTAGGTCTCGCGTTCGTGGTGGCCGCCAAAAACGAGGACTTGCCCGCGTTGGGCATGCCCACCAAGCCGACGTCTGCAATTAATTTCAGCTCCAGGCGTAGGACGAATTCCTCGCCCGGCTCGCCGCGTTCCGCAGTCAGCGGCATTTGGTTGCGGGAGGAAGCGAAATGCTGGTTTCCGCGCCCGCCCCGGCCGCCCCTTGCGACTACAAGCGTTTGACCCGGATTCACCAGGTCCCCCAGCAGCTGGGTGGTTTCATCGTCATATACCATCGTGCCGGGTGGAACCGGAATAATCAGGTCCGGCGCGGATTTTCCGGATTGGTTGGAAGGTCCCCCGTTTTTCCCGTTTTCCGCGCTGAATATTTCGTTGTGGTGAAATTTGTTCAGCGTGTTCAACGTCGGGACGACCTGCAGAATCACGCTGCCGCCCTTACCTCCGTCGCCTCCGTCTGGTCCGCCTCGCGGGCGGTATTTTTCACGGTGGCTGTGCACCAGACCATCGCCGCCTTTGCCGGATTGTACTGTAATCGTTACTGAATCAATGAACATCCCTGTTACCTCATGAACATGTTTGCCGCCCTCATTATATATCAGCGGGCAAAAAAACAGGGGTCAGGCAGGCCTGACCCCTGAAACAGCGTTTGAGAATGCTTTTGCCGGTTTACTTGCCAAATTTTGCGCTTAGAATATCGGTTAGGGTCGGCTTGCCGATTTCTTCCAGGTCGTAACGCACGCGCTGGCTGGGTTTGTTCAGCTTAAGCACGCGGGTGAGGTCAATCGGAGTACCGATGATGACCATATCCACGTCGGCGTTCTCAATCGTCTTTTCCAGGTCGCGCACCATTTGCTCGCCGTAACCCATCGCGGGCAAAATCTGACCAGTGCCTGGATACTTCTTGTAGGTATCCAGGATGCTGCCCACCGCGTAAGGGCGCGGATCCACGATTTCAGCAGCGCCATATCGCCGTGCGGCAACGTAGCCTGCGCCGTAAGCCATGCCGCCGTGGGTCAGGGTAGGGCCGTCTTCCACCACCAGGACGCGCTTCCCGCGGATAGCCTCCGGGTCATCCACAAAGATGGGCGAGGCGCCTTCCACCACAATCGCCTTGGGATTGAGGCGGAACAGGTTGTCGCGCACGGCAATCACGCTGTCGGGGTTGGCAGTATCGACCTTATTGATGACGAACACATCCGCCATGCGCACGTTTGTCTCACCGGGATAATATTCTGACTCATGCCCAGGGCGGTGCGGGTCCGCGACCACAATCAGCAAATCGGTCGCATAGAAGGAGAAGTCGTTGTTTCCACCGTCCCACAGGATGATGTCCACTTCCTTTTCGGCTTCGCGCAGGATGGCTTCGTAGTCCACGCCGGCATACACAATCACGCCCGCGTCGATATGAGGTTCATATTCCTCGCGCTCTTCGATGGTGCACTCGTGCTTGTCCAGGTCCTCATAGGTGGCAAAGCGCTGAACCTTCTGCTTCACCAGGTCGCCGTAAGGCATCGGGTGGCGGATAGCGGCCACTTTATAGCCCATTTTGCCCAGAATAGCGGCAACTTTGCGGGTGGTCTGGCTTTTGCCGGAACCGGTGCGCACGGCGCAAACGCCGATAACGGGTTTGATTGATTTGACCTGGGTGACAGCGGTGCCCATCAGGCGGAAATCCGGCCCCAGGGCGTTCACTTCCGCCGCTTTATGCATCACATAGCTGTGCGGCACATCGCTGTAAGCAAAAACAACCTCATCCGCTTTCAGTTCCTTAATCAACCGGGGTAGTTCCGCTTCGGGGTAGATATCGATTCCATTCGGGTAAAGGCCGCCTGCCAGCGCCGCCGGATACTTTCGGCCCTCAATGTTCGGAATCTGGGTGGCTGTGAACGCCACGACTTCATACTTCTCATTGTCGCGGAAGAAGGTATTGAAGTTGTGAAAATCCCGGCCAGCTGCCCCCATGATAATAGTGCGGATACGACTCATAACATGCTCTCCTTTTTATTGGTGGTTCTATTGACAGTTTATTTTACATCACTTCCGGCGCGCGGATGCCAAGAAGTCGCAAAGTGTTCCCGATGCACCAGCGTGCCGCCGCCACCAACGCCAGGCGCGCCGCGCGCAGCTCCGGCTCGGCGCCCAAAACCGGGCATTGGTTGTAAAAATCGTTAAAACCCTTTGCCAGCTCGTAAGCGTAATTTGCAAGCAGATTTGGCTTCAGTTCTTTGGCTGCCCGCTGAATCTCTTCGGGCAGGCGCGCAATGCGTTCGATCAGGTCCACTTCGCTGGCGTGGGTCAATCTGCCGTAATCAGGCTGGGTTGCCGTCAGTCCGTCCGCCTTTCGCAGGATGCTGTTGGCGCGCACATGCGCGTATTGAATATACGGGGCAGACTGGCCGTTAAAGTCCAGCGCGCTTTCCCAGTCAAAGGTCACCATCTTGGTATTCTCGCGCGAGAGCATCGGGTACTTGATAGCTCCCAGCGCGACGGCTTCGGCAATCTCATGCATGCGGGCAGGCTCCAGCTCGGGGTTCTTCTCCCGCACCACTTCCAACGCGCGGCGCGTGGCCTCGCGGATTAAATCATCCAAGAGCACCACCGTCCCCTCGCGCGAGGACATGGTCACATTCCCCGGCAGGTTCACAATTTCATACGCCAGGTGGTGAATGCGCTCCGCCCAGGGATACCCCATCAACTCGAGAATCTTGCGGAATTGTTTGATATGCAAACTTTGGCGCACATCCACAACATAGATGGATTTTTCGAGGTCGTACTCGTTGAATTTCATCACCGCCAGGGGAATATCCTTGGTGGCGTAGAGCGAGGTCCCGTCCGAACGCAGGATGATCACCACGCGGTATTCCTCATTGGTGCCCAATATCTGGTCCAGGTTGACCACGACCGGCAGGTTCGGGCGGCCGTCCTCTGCCAGACCGGACTTAATCAGCTGGTCAACGGCTGCCTTTCCCGGTTCTTCCACCTCACTTTCAAAGTAAATGCGGTCGAAGTGTTCACCCAACAGGTCATAAACCTGACGGAAACCTTCCAGCGACCAATCGCGCGTTTCCTTCCAGAGAGCCAGGATATGCGGGTCCCGTGCGTCCCAGCGGGCAAAATAAGCGCGAACTTCCGCCTCGAAGCCCTCTTCATAGGCAAAGCGCCGGTCAGCCTCGGTAAAGAGGTCGCCCATCCAGCGCGTCTTATCTGCCCCGGGTTTTTCTCCCGCGTGGTACTTCTCGTAATTGCATAGCCATTTGATAACGTGCAAACCAATATCGCCCAGATAGTTGGCGCGAATCACGCGTTTGCCGCTGGCTTCCAGGATATTGCAGGTAGAACCGCCCAGGATAACATTCCGCAGGTGCCCGACGTGCAGGGGTTTATGCGTGTTCGGATTGGAGTACTCCACCATCACCGGCTTGCCCGTCTGTTCCCGGCACCCGTAGCGCTTTCCGGCAGCCAACACGCCTTCAATTACCTTGCGGGCATACGCGCTGGTCTCATAATACAGATTAAGGTAACCGCGCACAGCCTCCAGGCGGCTGAAGCCGTCCGGGAGCTGGATGCTATCGCGCAGCGCTTCCGCCAACGCCTGCGCATGCTGCGGAACGGGCAGCTGCCGGGCCGGGTCTGCCGCGGCCAGCGGAAAGAGTGGCGCCGCGATGCCCCATTCGCCGCTGAAGGGGATACTGCGCCATTCCAGCTTATCTGCTGGCAGCGAACGCTCCTGGCAGAACTCAGCGAGAAGACTATCTAAGAGCTCTTTTTCCTGTTCGAACATGCGCCTATCCTGTGCGTAGTTTTCTGGATTATAACATTCCGCCCGGGCCCGCCCCGCGGCTTAACAACAAACGCGGGAGCCGGAAGGCTCCCGCAGGTTACAGCCGTTTGAGCGCCTACTGAAGGGAATTGAGTTTCTTAACCAGGCGGGACTTGCGGCGGGCAGCATTGTTCTTGTGAATGACGCCCATGGTTACCGCTTTATCCAGAGCCTTGATGGCGTTTTTCACTTCTGCCTGGGCGTTGACTTCCACGCCACTTTTGATGGCGGCCTGAGCCTTGCGGACATAAGTGCGCGCGGCGCCGCGATACACGCGGTTGCGCTGGCGCTTTCCCTGGTTCTGTTTATTTCGTTTGATTTGAGACTTAATATTTGCCAATTTCTTCCTCCGAACGATAATTCCAATTGCACGAAACTATATTTTACAGCAAAATCATAAATTGTCCAGCCCTGACAAGCTCAAATTACATATTTCGACCCAGAAAGCCCAAACAATTGCGTTTTGTGTAGATAATCATATAATATTTGTATGAAGATGAGGTGATTTTTCTTATTGACATAAACTACACAAAAATTAATTCTGAGGAAATTCAAAATGAAGGTATTGTATTATGTAGGAAAAGTTCAATTATATCTTTTTGGTTTCATTTATTGGTTCCTTGGAATAAAAATATTAGAAGAATTATTAGGACCCATCGGCTGTCTTATTGGGTTATCACCCCTCGCCTTTATAGGCCCAATTTACTATTTTTTTAAATTTGGTGTTGACACTAGATTGATTATTTGTGCATTTTCCATAATTCTTGCTGTTATTGGACTTCTACTATCCAATTATGCTGATGATAAGTTAGCAGAGTCTGACAACGGGTCTACACAGGAATCCTAACGTTATGAACACAAAAGATAAATCTCGGATTCCCGGTTGGGTTTATCTTACCTTAGTAATAAATCTTACTGTGTTTATTTTTCTTGGAAAATTCATAAAAGGTGATTTCTCCTCGAAAGTTGGTCCAACTATTACCCCATCTCCACAAAGTTTCATAGACCGCCTCTCATTTCCGGTTATACCGACAATTCCACCGGGTTTTCTTGAGACTTATACCTTAAATCTCCAGAAAACGCATGTAAGAGTGAATTTTCCAAGTGGTTGCCCAAACGGGTGTACTGAATACAAGAAAGGCTGCGACATTAAAGGCAATATTGCTTTTGAAACAAAAGAAAAAATATATCACGTTCCAGATCAGAAGTATTACGATGAAACGATAATTAATGCCGACTTTGGTGAGAGATGGTTTTGTACGGAAGATGAAGCA
>Ga0116170_10002678_pt1 | contig 17007 bp, 10 predicted proteins | sample AD_JPNHW1_MetaG_FD_89797 | JGI IMG/M metagenome (GOLD analysis project Ga0116170, IMG submission 89797) | Active sludge microbial communities of municipal wastewater-treating anaerobic digesters from Japan - AD_JPNHW1_MetaG | ecosystem: Engineered > Bioreactor > Anaerobic > Digestate | place...
CTACAACAAGATTCTTCAGGACTACCTCACGCGCACGAGCCACATGGTCGGAACGATGCAGGACTTCTTCAAGTGCATCAAAAACCGCACCGTCACCGTGGCGAACCCCAGCCTCATGCACCGCTCGATGAGCACCGTGCACTGCGCGAACATCGCCCAGTGGCTGAAGCGCGATCTCACGTGGGATCCCGTCAAAGAGGAATTCGTCAACGACGAGCAGGCCAACCGCCTCCGCTCCCGTGCCGCCCGCGAGGGTTGGCAGATCGTGTGAGGCAGACTTCTCGACAGAATCGATGGAGCCGAATCATTCGATTTCGCCGATTCACTCGGATCACTCAAAAAAACACCCCATTTTCATCATGAAAAAGCCAATCTTCTTTTCCGTCGCCCTTTTCGCCGCCGCGCTCTGCGCCCGCGCCGAGATTCCCGCCGCCGACCTTCTGAACGAAGGGAAACTGATCGAGATGCTGCAAAAAGCGGAGACCTCGGACAACGACAAGGTCACCGCCTGCCAGAACCTCGGGTGGTGCGGCACCCAAGCCGCCATCGCGCCGCTGAGCGCGCTGCTGTCGAACGAAAAGCCGTACCTGCGCCACGCCGCGCGCTACGGGCTGGAGATGATCCCCGGCCCGGCGGTCGAGGCGGCCTTCTGCGACGCGTCCGAGCGCCTGACGGGGCCGGCCCTGATCGGCGTCCTGCAGTCGATGGGCAACCGCGGCAACGCCCGGTCGGTCGCCCTTCTGGCGAAACGCGCGACGGGCGCCGACAAGGACGCCGCCGCCGCCGCCGCGAAGTCCTTGGGCAAGCTGGCCACGCCCGAGGCGATGGCCGCGCTCAAGGCCGGCCTCGGCAAATGCCCCCGCGCGGCGGAGGCTTACCTCAACGGCGCCGGGAAGGTCGCGGCGACCGACGCGGCGGCGGCCGCGGCCTATTACGCCGACATCCGCAACACGCGGGAGAACGTCGATCCGTCCACGCGCCTCGCCGCCCTCCGCGGCGAAATCGTCGCCTCCGGCGAAGCCGGCGTGAAGCTCTGGGAAAGCGCCATCGCGAGCGCGGACACCGACACCGTGAACGCCGCCCTGCGCGCGACGCTGGACTTCCCGAAGGACGAAAAGGCGACCGCCGCCTTCGCGGCGGCCCTCGCCAAAGTGCCTGCGGTGCAGGCGCGCCTGGCGACCGTGCTGGGGCAGCGCGGCGACAAGGCCGCCATCCCGGCCCTGGCCGCGCTCGCCAAAGGCGAGAACGCCGCCTGCCCGACGTGCAGCCTCGCCGCGGCCGCCGCGCTCGCGGCGCTCAACGATCCCGCGGCCATCCCCCCGCTGCTGGCGCTGGCCAAGCACCCGGACGCCGCCGTCGCCGACGGCGCCAAGAACGAGATCATGGGCTTTGCGGGCAAGGCCGCGGACGACGCCGTCCTGGCCATGATGGCCGACGCGGATACGGGCACCCGGCTGGCCGGCATCGACATGGCGATGCGCCGCCGCATGGCCGTGGCCGTGCCAGCCCTGGTGAAACTCACCGGCGACGCCGACGCGAAAATCATCGAGGCCGCGGTCAAGGGCCTGGGCGACCTCGGCACGGACAAGGAGATCCCGGCGCTGCTGGCCGCGATCAAGAAGGCCCCCCAGAGCGAGACCGCCGCGCGCGCCCTCGCCGCGCTCTGCACACGCTACGCGCGGCCCCGCGCCGGCAAGACCGTCATCAAGAGCGCGCTCTACGGCAACTTCGAGAACAACCTGGCCAAAGACGTGACGGCCAACGTCCAGAAACTCGTGGACGCCGGCTCCATCACCATCCAGGCCTCGGGGCGCCTCTGCAAGTGGGACGGCTTCAGCGAGGACCCCGCGCCGGGCAAACCCAAAGCGCTGCGCATGGTCTACACCTTCGACGGCGCCGAGAAAAGCGTCCAAGTGCGCGAGAACGACTCCGTGCACGTGAGCGGCGAGACCTTGCTGCCGGCGGCGATGAGTCCCATCAAGGCCGCCTACGACGCCGCCCAGGGCGCCGAAAAGCTTGCGCTCTTCAAGGTGCTGACCTCGCTCTCGAACGACCAGGGCCTCGCGATCGCCCGCGACGCCGCGGCGCAGACCTCTGACGCCGCCCTGCGCGAAGCGGCCATCCGCGCGCTCGCCGAGTGGAAGACGCCCGAGGCGCTCGAGGACGCCGCCGCCTTCGCCCAGAACGCGCCCTCGGACCGCCTGAAGATCCTCGCCCTGCGCGGCTTCGTCCGCCAGCTCGAACTGAGCTTCACCATCCCCGTAATCCAGCAGATCGCGCGCCTGGAACAGGCGCAGGCGTGGGCCGTCCGCGGTGAGGACAAGGCGTTCCTCGCGGCCGCGATCAAGGCCACCCGGCTGCAAGTCTCGGAACAGGGCTTCAAGCCGATGTTCGACGGCCTCAGTCTGAAACAGTGGAAGGGCGGCGGCGGATTCTGGCAGGTGAAAGACGGCATCCTGCAGGCGCAGAGCTCGCAGGAGAAGCCCTGCAAGAAGAACAGCCAGCTCATCTGGACAGGCGGACAGCCCGGCGACTTCGAGATGCGCGCGGAATTCCGGCTGAGCCCGGGCTCCAATTCGGGAATCCAGCTCCGATGCCAAGATCAGGAATTCGGCGACAACGGCTACCAGGCCGACATGAACGGCGGCGGCGACTACGTCGGCTTCCTCTACCACCCAAAACAGCACCTGGTGGGCGAACGCGGCGCCAAGGTCGTGATCGCCGCTGACGGCAAGAAGACCGTCGAGCGGTTCGCCGAGAGCAAGGCGCTGCAGGAGAAAGTCTTCAAAGGCGACGACTGGAACGAGTACACCGTCGTCTGCAAAGGGCCGACGATCACGCTCTTCGTCAACGGCATGAAAACCTGCGAGCTCGAAGACCACCGCCCCGACATGATGCCGGCCAAGGGCTTCATCACGCTGCAGATGCACGCGGGGCCGCCGATGAAGATCCAATACCGCAACCTGCGCATCAAAGAGCTGAAGTAACGGGAAACGCGGTTCCCGCATCCGATGGAACAGCCGGAGGTCGAGATGAGAACTGGGGTGAATCGTCGTTCGTTTCTGTGCGCCGCGGGGGCCTTCAGCATTTTGCCGCGCCGGCTGATCGCGGGCAGCGGCGCGACGCCGCCCAGCGAGACGGTCTATTTCGCGGCCGTCGGCGTCGGCGGCCAGGGGCGGGCCGATCTCAAAGGCCTCGGCGATCTGGGCAAGGTCGTGGCGGTCGCGGACGTCGATCCGCGCAGCATCGCCGCGACGAAGCAGTTCCTGCCCGACGTCCAGGCCTTCGCGGACTACCGGACGATGTACGAGAAGGCCGGCACGTCGTTCGACGCCGTCCTGGTGGCAACGCCTGACCACTGGCACGCGATCCCCACCGTCGAGGCCATGCAGCTCGGCAAGCACGTCTACACGGAGAAACCGGTCGCCCGCACGGTCTGGGAGATCCGCAAGCTGATGGAGGCGGCCCGCAGGTACAACGTCGTCACGCACATGGGGAACCAGGGGCACTCCTTCGCAAGCCACCAGACCTTCAAATCGTGGGTGCGCAAGGGCCTGCTCGGCGAGATCCGCGAGGTCCACACCTGGACGACCATGCGCGTGCTGGATTCAAAGAGCAAGATCCCCGAGCTGGCCAAACAAGAGAAGGTCCCCGACGGTCTCGACTGGGACCGCTGGATCGGCCCTTCCGAACACCTCCCCTACTCGCCCTACTTCACGCCCAACCGCTGGCGGGCCTGGACGCCCTTCGGCACCGGCAACCCCGGCGACTGGGGCTGCCACCTGCTCGACCCGATCTACGACGCCCTCAACCTGCGCAGCCCGGCGCGCATCACCGCGGAGATCACCCCGGACTGGGACCCCGTGCGCGACCGGCTGGCGTTCCCCAACGCGTCGCGCATCCGCTACGAGTACGATCTGCCGAACGGCAAGACGATGACGATCCTGTGGCACGACGGCGAGTTCTGCGACGAGGTCCCGCGGCCTGCGCTCCTCGAGGAAGGACGCGAGCTGGGCAACAAGATCGTCCCCGGCCAATGGAACGCGGGGGCCGTCGTGTACGGCACCAGAAACGTGCTGAAATACGGCTCGCACGGCGCGGACGGCTGCCGCGTGATCCCCGAAACCGCGATGCGCGAGATGATCCGCGACATCAAGGAAGAAGAGAAGGCCAAGCCCAACTTCTGGATGACCCAGATCGGCAGCCACTTCGAGGACTTCACGACGGCCATCAAGATCGGCCGCAAGTCCGGCAACCCCTTCGAGACGGCCGGCTACGTGGCCGAGAACGCGGCGCTGGGAGCGATCGCGGTGCGCAACCCCAACATCCGGCTGGAGTGGGACTGCGAAGCGCTGCGCTTCAAGAATTGCGATGCCGCGAACGCATTGGTCGAGCCGCACTATCGCAAGGGGTATGCGCTGAACGTGTAGGAGAAACAATGAATAAGAAAGTGATCATGGCGCTGGCGCTGCTGTGCGCCGGCATGGTTCAGTCGGCCGAGGTCCAGAAGATCCTGTTTCTGGGCAACAGCATCACGCTGCACGGCCCGAACAAGGGCATCGGCTGGGACGGCAACTGGGGCATGGCGGCCAGCTCGGCCGACAAGGACTACGTGCATCTGGTGGCCAAGGCTTTGTCCAAGAAGGACGGCTCCGCTCCCGAGACGATGGTGCGGAACATCGCGACGTTCGAACGCCAGTACGGCACGTTCGACGCGGCGGCGCTGGTGAGAGAGACCTCCGCGTTCAACGCCGACCTGATCGTCGTCGCGATCGGCGAGAACGTGCCCGCGCTGACCAACGCGGCGTGCCGAGCGGAGTTTGCGGCGAAGACCGCCGCGCTGCTGAAGGGCATCAAGGGCGCGAACCAGCCGCTGGTCCTCGTCCGCAGCTGCTTCTGGGCGAACGCGCCCAAGGACGAGGCGCTGAAGAAGGCGTGCCAGGAGATCGGCGGCACTTACCTTGACATCGGCCATCTCGGCAAGGAGCAGAAGAACATGGCCCGTTCGGAGCGGGAGTTCAAGCATCAGGGTGTGGCGAACCATCCCGGCGACCGCGGCATGCGGGCGATCGCCGACGCGATCGTCGGTGCCGTGCGCCAGGCCAAGGGGAACGCACCGTGACCGCGCGGCTTGCCGCCGTGTGGCTGTCGGCCGTCGCTTGCGCGTGGGGCGCGGCGGCCGCGGCGGATTCGCTGACGCTGGAGTCCGCCAAGGTCCGGTTCTGCGTCTCGCCTCAGAACGGGGCCTATACGCTCACGGACAAGCGCACCGGGGTTGTGTGGGCGAGCAGTCCCCGGCAGGCGCGCCTCGGGACGGTCGCCGTCGCCCAGGACAATGGCGAACGCACCGTCGCGCTCGATCATTTCCAGTCGGCCGCCGCGCAGGGCGGCGCGCTGGTCTTCGCGCATGCGCTTTCCGACGCGGGCAACGCGGCGCTCACGGTGCGCTTCACGCTGCTGCCGGACGGTGAGACGCTGCAGATCTCGGCCACGGGCGGCGGGACAGGCGTAAAGCGGTTGCGCCTTCTCGATGACGCGCTCGCGATCACCGACGCGGACAAGGGCGGCGCGCTCATCCCCGCGCGCCTGGGGCTGTTCGTCCCGTCCGACAACGGCGCGGCGTTCCGCCACGACTTCCGCACGTCGGAGTACGAGGGCTGCCACGCCGAGATGGTCGGGCTTTTCAAAGCCGGCTCTGCGCTGCTGCTTTCGTGGCACGACGCCGATTCGGTCTACCAGTTGCAGAGCGTGACGAACGCGTGCCCGGTGCCGGGCGCCAAACAGGTGCTGCTCTCCAGCATGGACCTCTCGCCGCGCGAGACGGCGCTGCGGATCCGCCTGCTGGGAAACGCGACGTATGGCGGCGTGGCGCGGGCCTACCGCGAAGAGGCCGCGCGCAAGGGCTACCTCGTGAAGTGGGATCAGAAGATCCGCGAGCTGCCGCGCCGCGAGCGACTGATCGGCGCATCGAACGTGAAGCTCTGGACCTGCATGAATCGCCGCATGAACGAGGAGAGCACGGCGGAGGAGTCGGTGCGCGTCGAGTGGACCTTCGATCAGGCGGCGCAGATCGCCGAGCACCTCAAGAAGGATCTGGAGCTGGACCGCGTGCTGTTCATCCTCGGCGGCTGGACGTCGGGCGGCTACGACTGCCGACACCCGGACATCATGCCGGCCTCGACCGAGTGCGGCGGCAACGCGGGGCTCGCCGACTGCGCGCGCCGCGTGGACAAGCTCGGTTACACCTTCGGCCTGCACGACAACTACCAGGACATGTACCGCGACGCCCCCTCGTGGGGCGAGCAGTGGCTGATGCGCGACCGCGACGGCAAAGTGCGCAAGGGCGGCCGCTGGCTGGGGGGGCGGGCCTACCTGACCTGCTCCAAGGAAGCGCTGGAGCTAGCGCGGCGCCCGCAGAACCTGCCCGAGGTGGCGCGCGTGGTGGGTCCCTGCGCCTATTTCGTCGACACGACGTATGCCGTGGGCTTGCAAGAGTGCTTCGCACCGGAGCATCCGCTGACGCGGGCCGATGACCTCTACTGGAAGGTCGAGCTCTCGAAATACGCCCGAAGACAGTTCGGCATGTTCGGGTCCGAGTGCGGGCGCGAATGGGCGATTCCGTGCGCGGACTTCTTCGAGGGGCTTTCGGGCGTGAGCGGCCAGCTCTATCACCACCCCGAGATCATGGATAAGCTCGGCGCCACGCAGGTGCCGGTCTTCGAGATGATCTACCACGACTGCATCCAGATCTACGGCAAATACGGCTACCGGTCGGAGACGGCTGCCGCCTACGTGCTGAACCACCTGCTGGCAGGCCGTCCGCTCAACTACCATCAGTTCCCGCCCGGCCTCTACTGGCGCAACATGGCGGGCGAGGAGACGTTCCGCGCGCGGCCGAGCATCGCGAAGTTCGAGGTGACCGGGCCGCGCACGTTCCGTATCCGCTACCGCTGGAAGGTCGAGAAGGCGCTGCCGGGCGACTGGCATGCGATGGTCCACTTCACCAATCCCAACGGTCGCATCCTGTTTCAGGGCGACTACGCGCCGCAGCCGGCGGCGTCGCAGTGGCAGCCGGGCGAGGTCGAGTTCGGGCCGTTCGAGGTGACCGTGCCGTCGCAGCTCAAGCCCGGCCCCGTGGACATCCGCGTCGGGCTCTTCAAGCCCAAAGAAGACGCGCGCGCCAAGCTGGACGGGCCGGACGACGGCGAGCGCCGCTATCTGATCGGACGCGTCGCGGTCAAGCCGGACGGGATCGCCTTCGAGCAGGCGGCTCCGGCGGACAAGGCGGAAGGGTTCTTCGTACGCGCCGACAACGGCTGGGCCGAGGGGCTGCATCCGCTCGACCGCTTCATCAAGAACACGCACGAGGTGCTCTCGCCGCTGAATCGGCTCACCGCGCAGATGCCGCTCGCGGAGTACGAGTGGCTCACGCCGGACCGGTCGGTCCGCCGCTCCGTCTTCGGCGACGGATCGGTCTGCGCGGTCGCGAACTTCGGAACGGCCGACTTCACGCTGCGCACGGCGCGCTGGGGCGAGGTGGTGCTGCCGCCGGACGGCTTCATCGCCGAAGCGCCCGGCTTTCTCGCTTTCGCGGCCAAGCGGTTCAACGGGCGCGACTACGCGCAGGCGCCGCTGTTCACGCTTCAGAGCCTCGACGGCCGCAGGCTCGAGCGGTCGCGGAACGTGCGCGTGTTCCACGGCTTCGGCGACTCCCGTCTCGCTTGGAAGAAGGGCGAGCTGAATGTGCAAAGAGAAACCGTCCTCGAAACAAACTGGTTCAAGGAGATCTTCGACTGATGAAACACGCGAAACTGTTTGCTGAGGTTGCCTTGTGTGCCGGGCTGGTGTCGGCGCTGTCCTGGGTGACGGATGCGGGGGCGCAAGAAACGAAGCCGCGCATGAAACTGGGGGCGTACTATTTCGCGGGCTGGTCGGGCAAATGCCCGTACGACGACGGCTCGGTCTCGAACGCCTGGGCCAAGGACATGCCGACGCACTTCACGAAGAAGCTCGCGACCGAATACGCGGGCCGCACACCGGTGTGGGGCTGGCGCGACGACACGCCGGAATTGATGGCGCGGCAAATCGATGTCGCAGCGGATCACGGTCTCGCTTACTTCTCCTTCTGCTGGTACTGGCACGACAACAAGAAGCCGCTCAACGCCCAAGCGATCGACGAGGACTCGAAACATCTGCCGATGAAACTCTTCATGCAGGCAAAAAACAACAGCCGCATGGAGTTCTCGCTGCTGATCGCGAACCACGGCGGCTTTGAGATCGTCGGCACCGCCGCCTGGAAACAGGCGGCGGACTTCTGGATCGCGAACTACTTCAAGCATCCGCGCTACCTGCGCATGGACGGCAAGCCGGTGATCATGATCTTCTCACCCAAGGGTTCCGACAAAGACGGCTTGGCTTACCTGCAGGAGGCCGCCAAGAAGGCAGGCCTCCCCGGCGTCTGGGTCGCGGGCTGCGGCGGCGGGAATCCCGAAGACGGATTCCAGATCAGGACCGCCTACAACACGAAGCCAAACAAAGGCCTCAATCTGGAAGAGCTTTATCCCTTCAGGATGCTGGCCGACTGGAACATCTCCGTGTGGTCCGACGCGAACCGCCCCGTCATGCCCTACCTCCCGGTGGCAACCCAAGGCTGGGACCGCCGCCCCTGGGAGGCGAAGAACGGCGAAGGCCTCGGCAAAGGATCGGGCGTCTCCCCCCATTTTGCGCGCGGCACCCCCGAAGAGTTCGAGAAGTATCTGAAGCGAATGGCCGACTGGATGGACGCCAACCCGAAGCAGACGACCCAAGACCGCCTGGGCTTGATTTACGCGTGGAACGAGATCGGCGAAGGCGGCTGGATCGTGCCGTGCAAAGACGATCCCGACGGCGCTTGGCTGAAAGCCATCAGACGCGCCGTGTACGGGAAATAACGCGCGGGCCTCTTACCCCCGTGTGTCCCGTTCCTGCCGGAAGCTCTCCCGGAACGCGGTCGGCGCGATGTGAAAGGTCTTGCGGAACCAAAGCCCCAGGTGGCTCGGGTCATAGAATCCGCAGGCGGCGGCGATCTCGCTCACCGTCATCTTCGTGTTGCGGAGTAACGAGCGCGCCCGGTTCAGCTTGAGGCGCTGGATTTCGCCGCAGATCGTCCGCCCCAGGGATTTCCGCGCCTTCATTTCCAGAAGCCGCCGCGAGATGTTCAGGTGGCGCGCGACATCCGCGACCGTGATTTGCGAACCGGCGTTCTCTTGAACGAAGGCCAGCGCTTTGGCCATGGCGGGATCGGAGACGCAGGACGTGTCGGTCGAGCGGCGCGTGACCACGCGGGACAGGCAGAGCGACAGGACGCAGGGGCTCCGAGAATCACAGGGGGTTTTCATCCGCTCGTCGAGCAACTTCGCGCAATCGTAACCGGTGTTTTCGCCGTCCATCTCGATGCTGGACAGCGACGGCGTCGTCGTCTCGCAGAAAATCTCGTCGTTGCCGACGCCAAGCACGGCCACCTCATGCGGGACGGGGATGCCCGCGTCCATGCAGAGGTCGAGCACCTGCCTCGCCCGCTGGTCGCGGGCGGTCATGATGGCGACGGGCTTCGGCAGTTTCTTGAGCCACGCCAGCAACCGCTTGCCTTCCAGGCCGAAGTCATCGCGTTCCTTCGGCGACAACACGGGATAAACCTCGTTCGTGAAACCCTGTTCCGCGAGGCGGTCCGCGAAGCCCTTCGCACGGTCACAGGACCACGGCTTGTTCGTCACATCCCCGACGTACGCGAAGTTCGTGTACTGACGGTCAAGGAAATAGTCGGCGCCCGAGCGTCCGATCGCGGCGTGGTCACGAATCACGCAGCAGTGTTGCGTCAGCGGGCTCTTCGCCCCCATCAGACGGCGCGGAGGATTGATGAAAACCACCGGCACGTCCGCGGAGAGCACGGCGTTGACATGCGCGTTGGTGTCCGTGAACGCGATGGCGCCCGTACACCCCCACTCTTTGGTCCGGCGGAGCCCCTGCTCCTCGAAGAGGCCCGTGATCATGTGGAATTCCCAAGGGCCATGCTGATGCGCATAGCGCAAGATGCCGTTGAGAATCTGCCGATGGATGATGTTGGCGGTCGGGATCACGAGCAAGACGCGCGGCGGATGGCACAACCTGCGCGCCTGCCGAAAAACCTGTCGACCTGTCCTTTTCATTTCGCAAATATCCTAACAATTTTGCGCGGCTGTCGCTAGCGCGCAAATTCGGATTATGCGATGATGACCGCGAAATATCGTAAGCGAACCGAGGGGGAAGAGGCTGAGATGAGCATTCAAGGGGCAGTACGCATCGGAGCGGCCCTGGCGGTTCTGGCGGCGGCGCCAGCCCCGGCCGCGCCCTCCGCGGCGAGGACCGCGACCGTGCGCATCACGCGGGCCGGCGGGCAGACGGAGGAGAAGGCCCGGGCGCTCGAGGAGACGGCGAAGAACGTCTATCGCCTGAAGATCCCGATCCGGGAGATCTCGCGGGACATCGAGACGATCGACGCCGTTTTCGACGCCGCCACGGCAAGGAAAGGCGAGACGGGCTATTTCGTCGTCTCGACGGGCCTTCTGGGCACGTTCCGCGAAGAAACCGGCCGGCTTGAGGAGCGGCGCAACCCCCTGCCGATCTTCGGGATGAAGAATCCGCACGGGACGTTTGTCGGGATCGTCAAAGGCCTCAAATATGAGTTTGCGACCGTGGTGGACGTCAAAAACGGCACCTACGAAATCTTTCCGCGCTTTTTCATCCGAGCGATGCGAGTCGATCCCTACGAGGATCTGATCGTCGATTTCCACATGCTGGAGGGAGACGACGCCAATTATGCCGGCATGGCGCGCGCCTACCGCGCCTATCAGCTCGGGCGCGGAGAAGTCCGCCCTTTGCGCGAACGCAGCAAGGGGAACCCGCAACTCGCCTACACCGCGGACACGATGTTTGTCCGCGTGAAACACGGCACCAAAAACAACAAGGCCAAGATCGAGCATCAGGTCCCCGCCAACGAGCCGCCGCTCGCCGTCGCCCACACTTTCGACGACCTCATGAGGATCATGCGGGGGCTCAAGGCGCTGGGCGTCGAAAAGGTCGAGATGTGTTCGGTGGGGTGGAACAGTGGCGGCTTCGACGGGCGCTTCCCAACGCTCTTCCCCGCCGACCGGGCGTTCGGCGGCGACGCCAAGCTGCGCGAGGCGATCGACTGCGCGCACGGGCTGGGGTATCAGATCGTGTGCCACGTCTGCAACACCGACTTCTACACGGTGTCGGATCGGTTCGACGAGCGCGATCTGGCCCAGCAGCCGGACGGTTCGCCCTGCCCGGGAGGCGTCTTGGCGGGCGGCCGCGTTTTTCATCCCTGTTTCCAGCGGGTCTGCGACGCCTATGTGGACGAGGATTATCGCCGGCTGACGGAGTTTGGCTTCAAAGGCACGTTCCACATCGATGTGACCTCGTGCATCACGCCGTACCCGTGTTTCAATCCCCGGCATCCGCGCAACCGCCAACAGACTGCCGACGACATGAATCGGATCGGCGAGAAGGTCCGCGCCGCGTTCGGCGGCTTCGGGTCCGAAGGCCCTTGCGACCACGTGGCGCGGACGCTGGATTACGCCCTCTACGTGACGGCTTATCCGAAATGGCTGGGCCGGCCGAACGCCCTGGCGGAACGGATCATCCCTCTCTGGCAGCTCGTCTACCACGGCATCATCCTCAGCAACCCGTACTACGCGACGATCGACTACAACTACCCGCGGAAGTCCGGCAGCGAGCCGTACACGTGGCTCGACCAGCCCACACGCCGCCTCAAGCTCTACGAATTCGGAGGCCGCCCGACTTTCTATTTCCATCCGTACACGGACTTGCAGCCCATCAAAGAGGCCTACGACGAATACCGGCCCATGAAGCGCCTTCAGTACGAGTTCATGGAGGCCCACGACGAGATCGCTCCCGACGTGTTCCGCACGACATACTCGGACGGCAGCGAGGTGGTCTGCAACTATTCCCGCCAGCCGTTCGCGTACCGGGGCGAAGCGGTGCCCGCGCTCGATTACAAACTGGTGCGGCCGACCGTTCTGAACCGAACCGCACGGACGCTGGGTCTCTGAAAGGGAAACAGGATGACGATGCAACGTTTTGTGATCGCGACGCTCGTGATCGGCTGGACGACGCTTGGCCAAGGGTCGATGGCGGATGGGCCGGGGAACGTCGCCGTTCCGCGAGCGGCGACTCTGCGCGTCAAGCGGGTCGACGGCCGCACGGAGGAGCGGACGCGGCCTCTCGAAAAGACGGCGGCGAACGTCTGGCGCCTCGCGCTTCCGATGCGCGAGATCACGCGGGACATCGACACCCTTGAGGTGCATGTCGATGCGGCCTCGGCGCGGAAAGGGGAGGCGGGCTACTTTGTGCTGTCCACCGGTTTGCTCGGCACGTTTCGCGGGGAGAAAGGGCTCTTGGTCGAGCGGCGCAATCCGATGCCGATCTTCGGAATGAAGAATCCGCGCGGCGCATTCGTCGGGATCGTCAAAGGCCTCAAGTACGAGTTTTCGACCGTGGTGGAAATCAAGGACGGGACCTACGAAATCTTTCCGCGATTTCTCATCAAAGAGATGTCCTTCGACCCCTACGAGGACTTGGTGGTCGATTTCTGCCTGCTGGAGGGGAAAGACGCCAATTATGCCGGCATGGCGCGCGCCTACCGCGCCTATCAGCTCGAACGCGGCGAGGTCCGTCCGCTCCGCGAACGGGCCCGAAACAACCCGCAGCTCGCCTACACGGCCGACACGATGTTCATCCGCGTTGCGCACGGCGCGAAGAACAACAAGTCTAGGATTGAGAACCAGACGGCGACAAACGAGCCGCCGGTCAACGTGTCCCACACGTTTGACGACCTCGTGCGCATCATGAAGGGGCTCAAAGCCCTCGGCGTGGAGAAGGCCGAGGTGTGTGCGGTGGGGTGGAACCTGCGCGGCCACGACGGACGCTACCCGACGCTGTTCCCCGTCGAGCCCGCCTTCGGCGGCGAAGCCAAGCTGCGGGAGGCGATCGCCTGCGCTCACAGCTTGGGATATCAGATCGTCTGCCACTGCAACAACACCGATTTCTACACCATCTCGGACCGGTACAACGAAGGCGATGTCGCCAAGCGGCCCGACGGAACCGTGCTGAAGGGCGGCCTTTGGGCCGGCGGCAGGGCGTACTCCGCATGTTTCCAGCGCGTCCATGACGCCTATGTCGACGAGGACTACCGGCGGCTTTCGGAGCTGGGCTTCAAAGGCACGTTTCACATCGACGTGACCTCCTGCATCACGCCGTATCCGTGCTTCGACCCCAAACATCCGCTGAACCGCCAGCAGACCGCCGACTACATGAACCGGATCGGCGAGAAAGCCCGCCAGACGTTCGGCGGCTTCGGCTCGGAAGGCCCGTGCGACCACGTGGCGCGGACGCTTGATTTCGCGCTCTACGTTTCCGCGTATCCCATGTTCATGCCAAGCAAGAACCCGATGATCGACCGCATCGTGCCTCTTTGGCAACTCGCCTACCACGGCATCATCCTGAGCAATCCGTTCCACCGGACGATCGATCACCCCTTCGAATCCGGCAGAACGCCGACGGATCAGCTACCGTTCGAGGAGCGGCAGACGCTAGGCCTCAAGGTCGCCGAGTTCGGCGGCCGCCCGGTCTTCTATTACCTGAGTTACAAGGACCTCGCGCCTGTCAAAACGGCCTATGATGCCTATCAGCCGCTGAAGCACCTCCAGTACGAGTTCATGGAAGGGCACGACGAGCTCGTCCCGAACGTGTTCCGCACGACGTACTCGGACGGCAGCGAGGTCGTCTGCAATTATTCGGGGGCCGACTATGCCTATCGGGGCGAGACGGTGAAGACAATGGGCTACCGGCTCTTCCAGCCGTCCGTCCTGACGAGGCTTCTGGGACGCTGAACGAAAAACAGGAGAACAACGATGAGAACGTTTCGATTAGGGTTGGCGTGTTGCGCGTGGGCGTCCGTGTCCCTCGCCGCGCGGGTTGAGCTCACCTACACCTTCACGGACAAGCACGTGGAGAAGAAAACGCTGGCGGCGAACCCCGATGCGAAGGGCGTGCTGGCCGTCCGGGTGAAGCGCGAAGAGTTGCCCGCAGGCTTGGCATCGGTGACGGTGCTGCCGGAGTTCGCTTCCGCAGAAACGGGCGAAGCGGGCTATTTCATCATGCCCAACGGCGAACTCGGCACCTTTCATGAGAAAACCGGCGAGCGGACCGCGCGGAACTACATGCCCATGCCGGTCTTCGGCATGAAGAATCCGCGGGCCACGTTCGTGGCGATCGTCACCGGCCTGCCTTACGAATTCACGTTGGTGACGCTGGCCAAGGCCGGCGTTTACACGATCGCCCCGCGTTTTGAGCTGGCTGGCCGCGCGGCATATGACGACATCGCGGTCGACTACCATCTCCTGTCCGGAGACCAGGCGGACTATTCAGGCATGGCGAAGGCCTACCGGACCTACCAGCTGGACCGCAAAGCCTGCGTGCCCCTCAAAGATCGCATGAAAACCCGCCCCGAACTCGCCTACGCCGCGAAGAGCATCGAGGTCCGCATCCGCCAAGGCTGGAAACCGATGCCGACCAGTGTGACCAATCAAACGCACGCCACAGAGCCGCCGATGAAAGTGGCCGTCACGTTCGACCGCGTCGGCGACATCCTGGACGAGTTCAAGCGCCAAGGCATCGGCCACGCGGAAATCTGCCTCGTGGGCTGGAATCAGAAAGGCCACGACGGACGCTTCCCCGAACTCTTCCCGGTCGAAGAACAGTTGGGCGGCGAGTCCAAGCTCAGGAAGCTGATCAAGAAGGCGCAGTCCATGGGCTTCCAGATCGTCTGCCACAACAACAGCTACGACGCATATATGATCGCGGACACCTGGGATGCGGAATACATCATCAAAAAAGCAGACGGCTCGCTTTCGACCCACGCCGTTTACAGCGGCGGACGGATGTACGATATCTGCCCGCAACGGTCTTTCGAGCGGTTCGCGCAGAAAGAGCTGCTGGCCATCGCGGACCTCGGCTTCCGCGGGCTCCACTACAACGACGTGCTGACCGTGGTCCAGCCGCGCGACTGCCATGATCCCCGGCATCCCCTCAACCGCAACCAAGGCGCCGCCTGGGTGGGCAAGATCATGGGCGAGGCGCAGACGGTGATGGGCGGAAGCGCCTCCGAGGGCGGACACGACTTCTGCTGCGGGCAGCTGGATTACGCCCTCTATGCCTCTATCGTCCCCCCCAAGCCGCACCCCATGGTGGACCGCTTTGTGCCGTTCTGGCAGCTGGTCTATCACGGCATCATTCTGAGCAATCCCTTTCCCCCGACCTGCAACTACACCATCAAGGATGAGGCGTCGCGGCTGATGCTGGTCGAGTTCGGCGGGCGCCCCTTCTTCTATTTCTACTCCAACTACCGCGACAACAAAGACGCCTGGATGGGGAAAGAGGATCTGACCTGTGGCGACAAGCGCTCGCTGCGGGCGAGCGTCGCCAAAATCAAGGAGGGGTACGACGAGTTCGACGCGCTGTCGCATCTTCAGCCCGAGTTCATGGAGCGCCACGAGGCGGTCGACAAGGATGTGTACCGCACCGTCTACTCGAACGGCTCTGAAATCATCTGCAATTACCGCAGCGAGGCCTTCACGTACCGAGGGAAGACCATCCAGCCCATGACGTACCTTCTCGTCGAGAAATAAGCGAGGAACGTTGAACATGACATCGCTTCTCATAAAAAAACTCCTCCACGAGAAAACGGTCCCGATTTCGAAGGTGGGCGCTTGCCTCGAGGCCGAGACCGACGAAATCCCGATCGCGCGCATCAACTGGCCCAAGCACCCCTATTGCCCGAAGGTCAGCTTCAGGATCGGCCATATCCAGACGGAGATCTGGCTGACGTTTTGCGTGTCCGAAGAGCGGATCCGCGCCTTGGAAACGCGCACCCACGGGGCGGTTTACAACGACAGCTGCGTCGAGTTCTTCGTCTCGTTCGACGGGACGAACTACTACAATTTCGAAATCAACTGCATCGGAACCCCCCACGTCGCCTACGGCTCGTCAAGGAACGGGCGGAAATTCGTGCCCGAGCCGCTCGTCGACAAAATGGTGATCCAGTCGACGCTGGGCAACCGCCCGTTCGAGGAAAAGGCGGGCGGGTTCGAATGGGCCATGACGGTCAGGATCCCCGTGGAATGTTTCGCCTTCGACACCATCGCCTCGCTAAGCGGCGTGCGCGCCACGGCCAACTTCTACAAGGTGGGCAGCGGCATGTCGGTCCCCCACTACGTCACCTGGGCCCCTGTCGGGACAGAGGCCCCCGATTACCACCGCCCGGAGTATTTCGCCGGCATCCACTTCGAGTGAAGTCGCCTTGCGCGTTTATCCCAACTTTTTTGCGCGGCTATCGCTAGCCGGAGAACGCGGTTTTTGAAACGATAACACGGTCGTGCCTTGAACGCGCCGGAAACGGCGGGGGCGCGGGCTTCGAAGCCGGCGCGCGCCTCCGCGAGGAAAACCCATGATCTTAGCACCCATCGACTGGACAATCATCGCCCTGTTCTTCGCCATCCTGATCGGCATCGGCCTCGTCACCTCCAAGCAGGCGGGGAAAAGCTCCAAGGAGTTCTTCCTGTCGGGGAATTCGATGCCCTGGTGGCTGCTGGGGATCTCCATGTGCGCCGCCACGACTTCCACGAACTCGGCGAACCTGTTCACGGAGATCATCCGCAACAACGGCATTTCCGGAAACTGGGTCTGGTGGGCGTTCTGCCTGACCGGCATGCTGACGGTCTTTGTCTACGCGAAGCTCTGGCACCGGACCGGGGCCAAAACGGACATCGAGTTCTACGAACTGCGCTACAGCGGCAAAGCCGCCGCCGTCCTGCGCGGTTTCCGGGCGCTCTATCTGGGGGTGTTTTTCAACACGGTCATCACGGCGCTCGTCATCCTCGGCGCCATCAA
>Ga0116170_10002685_pt1 | contig 16981 bp, 7 predicted proteins | sample AD_JPNHW1_MetaG_FD_89797 | JGI IMG/M metagenome (GOLD analysis project Ga0116170, IMG submission 89797) | Active sludge microbial communities of municipal wastewater-treating anaerobic digesters from Japan - AD_JPNHW1_MetaG | ecosystem: Engineered > Bioreactor > Anaerobic > Digestate | place...
ACCATATTCAGTCCGATACCGGTACTTGGTTTTATTTTGTCGTCGTTGAAGGTTACAAACCGGGTAAAAAGTTTTTTTTGTTTTTCTTTCGAAATACCCACACCTTCGTCCTTTATTGTCAAAATCAGATTTTTATCATCGTCTTTCAGACTAACATCGATTGATTTACCCGGAGAAGTGTATTTGAAGGCATTGGATAACAAATTCATTACAATTTTTTCGGCTGCGTCAGGATCAATCCATACCATCGGACTTTTAGAAATATTCTGGTAGTTGAATTGAATTTGCTGATTTAGAGCTATTTCTGAAAAATTGTCGCAGATTTTTGAAACTAAATCGTCCATATCCGTTTCTTGTACTTTCAGGTTGGTGAACTGCATTTTTCTTAAATCCAAAATCTGGTTGACTAATCTCAGCAGACGGTTCGAATTCTGTGAAACGACATGAAGCTGATGTTTCATAAATTCGGGTGTTTTGCTGTCGTTGAGCATATAATCCACCGGACCGGTAATCATGGTTAAAGGTGTACGGATTTCGTGAGAAATATCGGTGAAGAAGCGTAGTTTCATTTCCGACATTTTTTTCTCCAGTTCCACATTCGCTTTCAGATGATAGAAGGAGAGTAAAATTCTGAAGAACAGAAACAATAATCCGAAGATAACGAGAATATATAAAATCCATGCAAATTTAGTTTGCCAGAACGATGGCATCACTTCGACAGGCAGAATTCGCTCATTATCAACCCAATCGCCATCGCTGTTGGTAGATTTCACGCGAAAAATATATTTACCCCTTGGTATATTTGTGTAGAAGGCAATCCGTTGCTTCTGAACGTAGTTCCAGTCATCGTCGAAACCATCGAGCTTGTAAGCGTAAAGTATATTTTCAGGATCGAGGTAATCCAGCGCAGCGTATTCGATGTTGAAAAATTTTTGTTTGTGAGTCAGCTTGAGTTTTTTTATGTCGTCAATGATTGACGATAGAGGTGATTTCTCGTCAAGAATTACATCTTTATTGAAAAGTTGAAATTAGTGAGAGCAATGTACGGTTTGAAGTTGCTGCCAACTATCTTTCGGGGTGAAAATGACAAATATCCGTCGGAATAACCAAAAATGATATCATTATTTTTCAGTTTGCAGGTGCTGACTTCTGAAAAATTGCTGTTAATCATCAGTTTGCGTATGTCCGAAAAAGTTTTGAAAACTTCTTTTTCAGGATCAAATTTTGTAAGACTGTTTTCGGTACTGATCCAGAGTTTGCCAAATTCATCTTCTTCCATAGCCAGTGTAACGTCCGAAGGCAGTCCGTTGGTTCTGGTATAGGATTTAAAAGTAAGCGGAAAACCCTTTTTGTCGAATTGCGTTACTTTATTAATTCCCCCGCCGAATGTGAAAAGATACATATCACCCCTGCGTGTTATGCAAATCCCATGTACATCGTTGTTGGTTATGCAGTTTTTGCTGTCGGGTTCTACGGTGTATCGTTTGAAGCTTATGTTTTCGGGTGATGAAAAAACGGATGAAAACATAATCATGCCACTGGTGGTACCCAGGCATATATTTCCTTGTCTGTTTTGTGTGACGAATCGCACTTGTGATGACATTTCGATGGGGTAATTCTTCAGATGATTACGGTGATTGATAAATTTCAGTTTTCCATCATTCGTTTTGTTTATCAGATTAAGTCCGCCTCCGTAGGTTCCAACCCACATTTTTCCCTGTTTGTCTTCAAATATGCTGTAAACACTGTTATCGCTTAGGCTGTAAATATCCGTGGCATTATGACTGTAATGTGTCGCGTTGAATTTGAGCGGATTAGCAGTTTTATTCAGGATAAAAATACCGGCACCCTTTGTACCCACCCAAATATTATTGTCTTTATCCTTCATTATGCAGTAAACAATTGCCGGCATTGTATTGATGGATCTGATGCTTCCGTCGGCTCCCAATTCACCCAATTTTTGCTTTTTTTTGTCGAATACAGTTACTTTCCTGTTTTTAGTCGAAATCCAGAGATTTTGATTATCATCTTCGAATACAGCTCTGACTTCATTGGAAGTTTTCGGAATTTTATTCTCAGATATGGTGTTAGCTGTAAAATAATTGTTGTCAAATACAATTTTTTCGAGCCCATGAGAGTGTGTGCTAAGCCACAGATTACCCTGCTTGTCGGAATGTGCAGAATAAACAGTACTTGAAAACCGCCAGTTTTGTGAGGTGGGAGAGTTGAAGAAAGGTTCCAGTGTGTCGGTGATGCTATTGTACAGCGAAAAACCGCCTCCTTTGGGTTGTATCCATATTCTTCCTTTGACATCTTCGATGACGAGTGCTATCGGAGGCGAAACAAAAGTCATCATATCAATGGATGACACGTTATAAGATTTAAAATTGCCGGTTTTAAAATTAAACCGGTTAATCCCGATGTGGTTAGTCTCGAACCACAGGTTTTGCTTTTTGTCAATGTGCAGAGGTCTTATTTCATTCGAAGTCAGTCCCTTCAGATTGCCTGTATTGTATATTTTTATGCTATTTGTCGTCGTGTTAAAAACAGCAAATCCTGCATTCTGGGTGAAGATACACACTTCATGGTCTGACGTCCTTATAAAATCAACAATGTCCGATTGCACTTGAAGTTGTAGCAGACTTGCTTTGCCGCTCTTTTTATCAATCCGCCAGATGCGCCCGTTTTGTGATCCGAACCATATTTCACTGCTGAGTTCGATACCTTTGAAAAAAGCCTGGAAATTTTCTTTGCGTGCCGAAATTTGTTCACTGAAATATCTTCTAATTGAATTATTATTCGATATGGCAACAATTCCGTTGTTGGTAAGTATCCAGGTGTTCTTGTTTTTTTCTTCGAGTACGCTGTTAACCTTTTCAGAGGGAAGTTTATTGTTTTTCAGATTGAAGATTTCCGGTTCGAACGAAGCATCTTTAAGTAGCATACAGCCATTGTTTTGCATTATCAGCCATATTTTACCCGAAGGTTCAATTTCGATATTTGAGATTTTATCATCCGTGATATTTTCGATAGATTGAATTCCCCAGAACTCTTCGTTTGAAGGATTGAAACAATGCGTGTCGCCGTCATACGATTTAAACCAAATCCGGCCATAAGCATCTTCGTAGAGTTTTTCTATACGATTGCTTTTCATGAAGTAGCGGTTCCCGGATTTTGCTTTGTAATTCCGGAAGTCATAGCCGTCAAATTTACTTAATCCGTCCCAGGTTGCCAGCCACAGATAACCTTTCTTATCCTGCAGCATATCCATAATATTATACTGAGGCAGTCCGTCTTCGGTCGAATAATGCCTGATATGACACATGGGCTCAGACCGGAGCTGGGAGCTGATAATAAAAACAGCAGCAATTATAGGCAATAATCTTTTTGTAGTCATATATTGTTTAAATGACGTGAATTATGGTGTTTTAATACGTAGCTGACAACTTAATCCGGAATGTTAGCGTACCATTTCTACAAAATTACGATATTTAAGTAAATTTTCCAATTTGCAGAATACCTAATGTCCTTTTTTTCTATGGAATTACTGTTGCAGCATGATTGTATTTTTATCTGAGCCAATTTGTCACACTTCAAAAATTGAAATGACACACCTTGGTTTGTATTATAATTACTATAATTGCATCGGATATTGTAATTAAAATAATAAAAAATTAACTAATGTTTTATTGTGTTGCCTGATAATCATCAAAAATACTTTTACATCGATAAAACATCATTTACATAAAAGAATTCAACCTTTAATTATTCAATCAATATGCGAAAACACAAAATCAGAGTGATTAACCTGGCACTAATGCTTGGACTGTTGCTCCTGAATACAAATGTATTTGCCCAGCAAAGAGCTGTTTCAGGAACAATTACAGACCAAAACGGTGAGCCAATAATTGGTGCTACGGTAATCGTAAAAGAGGGAACTCAGGGAACAGTGTCCAATGTGGATGGAAAATTTACATTAAACGTTCCTGCCAATGCAAAAACGCTGATATTCCGGTCTGTAGGAAAAGTAAATAAAGAAGTTGCTATCACCGGAACTGTACTGAATGTTGTGCTCGAAGATCAACAGAAAACACTTGACGAAGTAGTTGTAATCGGTTATGGTACCCAACGAAAAAGAGATCTGACAGGATCAATATCTTCAGTCAGCGAAAAAACCCTGAAAGATATTCCTGTAGCTACAGTTGGAGAAGCGCTTACCGGAAAACTTCCCGGCGTACAGGTAACCACCACCGAAGGCTCGCCGGATGCAGAAATTAAAATCCGTGTACGCGGAGGCGGTTCTATCACTCAGAGCAATTCGCCACTGTATATTGTCGATGGATTTCTCAAGGATGATATCAAAGACGTAGCGCCCTCAGAAATTCAGTCCATCGACGTGCTCAAAGATGCATCTTCGACTGCTATTTACGGGTCGCGGGGTGCTAACGGAGTAATTATTATTACAACCAAAACAGCCAAACAGGGTAAGATGTCACTCTCGTACGATGGTTATGTAGGTTTTAAGAATATCACAAAAAAACTTGATGTGTTAAGTCCTTATCAGTTTGTTCAGAAACAATATGAAAGGGCAACCTGGAATAATGCCGTTGAATCCGAATATGAAAAATACTTCGGCAACTACGAAGACATCAACCTGTACAATTATAAAAACGGAATGGACTGGCAGGACGAAACCTTTGGCCGCACCGGTTTCCAGCAAAATCATTCGATAGCTCTTTCCGGAGGTTCAAGAAAGTTGAAATACAATTTCAGCTATACAAACCTGACCGATAAAGCAATCATGTACATGTCGGATTATAACCGAAACAACTTCAGCGGTAAGCTCAATTACCAGCCTATTAAATGGCTAAAACTCGATGTCTCTGCCCGGTATGCCAGAACTGAGATTAATGGTTCGGGAGCTAATGACGTGACCGGATCCGAAAAGTCAACCTCCGATTCGCGTGTAAAAAATGCCGTAATTTATACCCCTATCGAACTTAAAAATATGGTGGCTCAGGATGATGATCTGGATGCGGCAGCAAGTTTGTATTCACCACTGTTAACAACTGAGGATAACAACAGATATCAGAAAAAAAATGATTATAACATCAACGGAGGATTTACATTAAATATTACTAAAAATCTTTCGTTCAGGAGTACCTTCGGTGTTACCAGCAGTAAAAAGAATGATAAACGATTTTATGGACTTACATCCTATTTTGCCCGCGAAGGTGGTGCACTGAAACGTGATAATCAGGTGGCACCCTCTATTTTGTTGACAAATACCGATGTTAAAACCATTCAAAATACCAATGTACTCAACTACGCTAAGGATGATATTTTCAAGGGACATGATTTATCGGTTACCTTAGGCCATGAAATGTACAGCAGACGCAATAAAAACACGACCAGTGATATTCAGGCTTTCCCGGTGTATTACAATTCATTTATGGCCTGGGATAGTATCAGCTCTGGTACAAACCGTTATGGAGATGCCTATTTCAGGGATATGGATGACCGTATGATTTCATTCTTCGGACGTGTAAATTACAATATTCTGGATCGTTATCTGCTAGCTGCAACATTCCGTACCGATGGTTCGAGCAAATTTTCCGGTGATAATAAATGGGGATATTTCCCTTCACTTTCAGCCGGATGGCGTATATCGGAAGAAGAATTTATGAAAAACCTGAAAAAGGTGATTTCAAACTTGAAACTGCGTGCAAGTTACGGCGAATCGGGTAACAACAATATCAACAATTCAGCATTCAAAAGAACTTACTCTGTGTCGAATTCGGCATATCTGCCTTCGGGAACCATGCAAACAAGCATCTATACTCCCGGTTTATTGCTTGTCAATCCAAATCTGCGATGGGAAACGACTATCACTCGCAATGGTGGACTAGATTTCGGATTTTTCGACAACCGCATCAACGGATCGTTTGAAATGTATTCCAATTCTACCGAAAATGTATTGCTTCAGATGCCGATTACGGGTGTTGGTTATACCAATCAGTGGCAAAATGCAGCATCCACATCGAACAGAGGAGCTGAACTTACACTCAATATCGGGCTAGTGGAAAGCAAAAATTTTAATCTAAACTTTATGTTCAATATAAGCGCCAATCAGAATAAGGTTGATGATCTTGGGGGTCTCGATTCCTATTCGTTTAACGAAGCCTGGACTAGTATGACCGAAGCATCGAATAGTTATGTTGTTAAACCTGGGGAACCGGTTGGTCAGATTTACGGTTTTGTTAACGAAGGTTGGTACAGTGCCCGCGATTTTATGTGGAATGGTTCCAAGTGGGTCATGAATACCGCAAAATACATTAACTATGATGCAGCTAATAAAATTTATTCAGATCAGTTCGGAAATAAGTTCGTGGATAATAGTTCAATTGACGGACTAAGCTGGGGTCCCGGTGCCATGAAACTGAAGGATCAGAACAACGATGGTAAAATTACTGAACTTGACCGTGTTGTGATTGGTAATACCAATCCGAAACACTTTGGTTCATTTGCCTTCAATGGTGATTTCAAAGGATTTGATTTTACACTGAATTTCAACTGGGTGTATGGCAACGATATTTATAATGCCAACAAGATAGAAATGTCATCGCTGTATTACAAGTACCGCAATATGCTGTCATCCAACCTCAATTCGTACACAACTATTTATTGGGAAACTGGCAAGCGAATTACGGATATTGTAGAACTGGATCTGATGAATGCCAATAATCATGCTTCTATTTGGGCTGCGCCAACAGGCCGTTATGCCATCACTTCGTGGGCTATAGAAGATGGTTCATTCCTGCGTTTTAACAATATGACAGTGGGTTACACTTTTCCGGCTGGAATGCTGAAAAGCCTGTTCATTCAGAAATTGCGTATTTATGCTACTGCGTACAACATCTACACCTTTACAAACTACTCTGGTTACGATCCAGAAGTGGATACGCGTCGTACCACACCCTGTACTCCGGGCGTAGATTATTCGGCATATCCAAGAAGCCGTTCATATAATTTTGGTGTCAACTTAACCTTTTAAATCATATCACTATGAAAATCCTTAGCAAAATAAATATATTTACAGGCATCATTGCTCTGATGATATCATTCTCATCGTGCGAAAGTTTTCTGGAGGTGCCAAGCAATTCATTGATTAGTGATGATGTGGTTTTCAGTCAGCCCGATTCGGCCTACAAAGCTATCAGCGCCATTTACGACATCATCGGACAAAATAACTCGTACCGTAACAGGTTGTGGATACAGATGGGAATAAACACGGATATCGAATACCGATCAGGATGGTCATCAGGTTCTGTGCTGTCTTCAATAAAATCCGATGACCTGTTTGCCCTCTATAATCCTAATTCGTCAATAGGCGATGGTTACAACAATACAGACGCAGCCAATCCCTGGAGCCGTATTTATCAGGGAATTGAACGTGCTAATCTGGCTATAGAAGGAATTCGAAAATTTGGAAATCCAGCAGAAGGAAATGATATGGGACATTTGCTCGGAACAGCACTAACCATGAGAGCATTTTTCTTCTATGATCTGATTAAATGGTGGGGAGATGTACCTGCACGCTTCGAACCGGTAAATGAAGCAACCATTTATATGGCTAAAACCGATCGCGATACAATTTATAATCAGATTATTAAAGATTTGCAGGAAGCATCCGGACTATTGTATGCACCCGGTACAAAATATACGAATACAGTAAAAATGGTTAGTCGCGATGCAGCCCGCGGATTATTGGCCCGCATCTGCCTTTCGGCGGCTGGTTATTCGCAGCGTCCTTCGGGCAATGATGCAGTGGTGAAAATCACGGTGTCCGACAACCGTCGCAGAGAGCTTTATGCCATTGCCCGCGAAGCTTGTCGTCAGATTATTGCAGACGGACATTATAAGCTGGATAGTGATTTTAAAAATATATTCTACGAACAGTGCCAGGATGTGGAAACTCACGGACGTGAAGCAATCTGGGAATTACCATACAACATGGGTATTCGTGGCCGAATGGTTTACAACCTGGGTTTATCGCGCGATGCTGATGGAAAAAACAATAAAGTTGCCATCAGTGGTCAGTTCAAGATTATGCCCAATTTCTACTATGATTATAATGCGAATGATAAGCGCCGCGACATAACTGTAGTTCCTTACAAGGTTGTTAAAAATGCGACTCTTGGAGTAATGGAACAATCGCTATCCAGTGGCATTACCGGTTTTAATTTAGGAAAATGGCGTGCCGAATGGGTCAAAACACCAATTTCAGGAACAGATGATGGCGTGTCGCCAATTGTGCTTCGATACGCAGATGTACTCCTAATGTTTGCAGAAGCAGATCTTTTCCTGGGGGGAAATGAAGGTGCCGGTTATTTTAATCAGGTACGTCGTCGTGCTTTCAGCACTACTGCATCGACTTACGATTTGCCGTTAACTCTCGAAAATATCAAGAAAGAGAGAGCTTATGAATTTTGTGGTGAAAATATCCGCAAGTACGACCTGGAACGCTGGGGTGAACTTAAATCATCCATCGATAAAGCTAAAACCAGTTTGTTTGCACTCCGCGATGCTACCGGAAACTATTCCGACGTGCCGAATACGATTTATTATAGGTATGTGGTGGATAACAGCATTACAACCGGCGAAAGAACACTCGTAATTTATGGTCTGCAGCGTGGCGAAACGGACGATAAAACTGTAACCGATCCTACCGGTGGCTGGACCAAAAAAACATGGACAAATGCAATGACTTCAACGGGTGAACTATATCTGAGCGATGGATTTATCAATAACATGTATCTGGGTAACCCGGATAAACGTCAGCTTCTTCCAATCATGCATCAGATTATACTCGCCAGCAATGGCTCGCTGACTAACGATTATGGTTATGACAACTAACAGATTGACAATTAATAACACATTAAGTAATCAGAACAATGAAAAGAAATAAAAATATATTTGCCGCAATTGTTGTAATTCTTCTGATGGTTTCGGGTACATTTTCGGCTTGCACGGAGGATGAGCCCGAATTACAATTGCCCTATCTGTTTCGGCCAATCAATTTTCAAGTAGAGCTGAATAAAACCATTGCCACCATAACCTGGTCACCTGTGGACAGTGCAGTATCCTATACACTCCAACTCAGCAACGATAGTCTGGATTATTCCAGTCCGATACTCGATATTACAACCACAAAGCTATCTGTTGTTAAAGAACTGGCCGGTGATACGAAGTTTTATGCACGTATCCGTGCTAACTCTGGCATTGAATCAAAATCATCAAAATTCAATACTACTCTTTCATTCAAAACTCCAAAAGAAAATCTCTTTCAGGGTTACGGAACGGGAAATAATACTGGTGTGCTTTATTCTGCCTATATGACTGCCACAAAAACGCTTACTGTAAAATGGTTACCCGGTGCAAATACCACACATCTGATACTGACTGCCGATGGCGGATTAAAAGACTCTGTGCTTATCTCCGCTTCCGAAGCTGCAGCAGGATCGAAAATTGTGAGTTTACCTGCCAACGCCTTGTGGAAGACCCGAATATACAATGGAAAGATACTACGTGGTACAACTTATGGTTTAACCGAGGGTGATATTTATCTTTCAGCCGGTGAAGACCTGCTTTCGGCAATGACCAACGCTACATCCGGACAGGTAATTTTACTTGCAGGAGGCGCTACATTCCCGATTGGCGGCTCAGCTTATAATTTCAATAAAAACCTGAAAATCAGAAGCGCGTCGCCGGTCAATCGGGCTGTAATATGTATGACAAGCGGTACGCCCACTTCCACAGCCAATATGTTTGGTGTCGAAGCATCGGCAGCCATTGATAGTCTGGTTTTTGAGAATATTGATTTCACAGGTTATTGCGACAATAATCCGGCAGCCACAAAAATCGGTTATCTGTTCAATAATAAAACAGCGTACGCCATTGCAAGTCTGAAATTTATTAATTGCAATATCCACAACATTGGCAATACACCGATGCGTATGTCTGGAAATACCGAACAGCGGATTTCTGATCTGAAGTTCAAAGGATGTGTGATTAATGATGTGGGCTTTTCAAGTACTTACGCTATTGTCAACAGTAATTCCAAAGATTATTTCGATAATATCACATTCGAATATTGTACCGTTTACAATTTTAAAGGATCGCTGATTTTGCGTACGGGTGCATACACCATGGGCACTGTAAGCCTGACTAATTGTACATTTAATCAGGCTACTCAGGATGCTGGTTCTACCAGGTTGCTCGTCGATCTTAATAATATGACTGTAACCGGTGGTCTGACAATCAAAAACTGTATTTTCGGAAGTAACGGAACAATAGCAGCCGGAGTGCGTACCACAGGAACCAAAACAATTTCAGGTACATACTTTACGACTGATTATCTCGATGAAACATTAGTAGGCGGAGCAACTTACACTATCAAAGATAAATTGACTTCATTTAATGGTGCATCGACCGATTTGTGGAATAATCCTGTTAACGGCGATTTTACGCTCAAAACAACTTCATTTGCCGGTAAAGGAATTTCGGGTGATTTGCGCTGGTACTAAACCGGGATATTGACATTTATCGGCAATGCAGATAAATGTCAATATCCAATTATGAAAATTTATTGTGTTTGTTTTTTTATCATTTATTATACACTACTAAAAAATGAAAATATCGAACAAAATCAGAATTCTGGCAGTAGGTTTGGCGTTGATGACTTTGGGGATGAGCCTTCAGGCAAAAAATACCTATGAGTATCTATACAAAGATCTGCCTTTCACGATGCCAAAACTCAAAGCGCCGGTTTTCAAAAATAATAGAATTTCAGTTGCAGATTGTGGCGGAGTTGGCGATGGCATGGTGCTCAATACCAATGCATTTGCCAAAGCGATGGAGACATTGTCGGAGAAGGGTGGTGGCACCCTGGTTGTACCCAAGGGTATCTGGTTTACAGGACCCATTGTCTTCCGGTCGAATATCAACATGTACCTTGAAAAAGGAGCCGTAATCCTTTTTTCGCCCGATTTTAACCTTTATCCTATTGTGGAAACGATTTTCGAAGGATTGGATACACGCCGATGCCAGTCACCAATTTCAGGTCGTAACCTGGTGAATATTGCTATTACCGGAAAAGGTAGTATTAACGGTTTTGGCGAGGCCTGGAGACCCCTGAAAAAGAACAAAGTCACCGCGAGCCAGTGGAAAAAAGTAACTTCATCAGGTGGCGTTGTTAAAAATGACACGTGGTACCCTTCCGAAAGTTCTGTTCAGGGTGCCGAAATAAGTGATATGAATGTACCCCGTCAGAATCTGACAGAACAAGAATGGCTTAGTATCAAGGATTTTCTGCGTCCGGTGATGGTTAGCTTCATCGAATGTAAAAATGTATATTTTCAGGGTGTCCTTTTCGAAAATTCCCCCAGCTGGAATCTGCACCCTTTAATGTGTGAAAATGTTATACTTGATGGTTTGTTCGTTCGAAACCCGGGTTATTCGCAGAATGGAGATGGACTTGACCTGGAGTCCTGCCGCAATTCAATCATTGTCAACTGCCAGTTTGATGTAGGTGATGATGGCATTTGTATTAAATCCGGTAAAGATAAGCCGGGCCGTGTGCGCGGACGACCTACAGAGAATGTTATTGTTGATAACTGTAAAGTGTTTCAGGGGCATGGTGGATTTGTGGTTGGAAGTGAAATGTCGGGCGGGGTGCGCAACATCTCTGTGAAAAACTGCCAGTTTCTTGGAACAGATGTGGGTTTACGGTTTAAAAGTACCCGTGGTCGGGGAGGTGTTGTTGAAAATATCTATATATCAGACATATATATGTTTAATATCGAAACTGAATCATTCCTTTTTGACCTGTATTACGGAGGTAAATCGGCAACTGAAACTCTCGAAGACGGTGATAAAGTTTCGGATAACGAAATTAACTATCCGGTTAACGAAGAAACGCCTGTTTTCAGAAATATTTTTGTAAAAAATCTCATTTCACGCAATGCACGCAGAGCCATGTTTTTCAACGGCCTGCCAGAAATGAAAATCAGTAATATTCATATTGAAGATGTGAAAATTACTGCTCAACTCGGAGCCGAACTGAGTAATTCGAAAGACATTATTTTTAAGAATGTACATATCGTCCCTCAAACCGGTTCTGCTTTAATACTGAAAGAAGTGGAAAATTTTAATTCAGATAATTTCACCTATCCAGCTGGTCTTGAAAAGCCTGTTGATATTCAGGGAAATGGTAACAATAATATCGTTATTTCAGGAAAAATGATAAAATAAATGAAAGTTAAAAACTTTTTACTGATAATTTTAGCTTTTGTATTTGTAAGCATGGCACCGCCAAAAGTCAAAATATTGATGGCAGGTGACTCTACAATGGCTGATAAACCACTAACAAAACACCTGACAGATACACTGACCGGTGAAACTTTTGATGAACCATTGCTTGAAAGAGGCTGGGGGCAGTTGTTTCCGGAATTTGTTAATAATAAAGCTGTTGTGGTGAATTACGCTAAAAACGGAAGAAGCACCCGAACTTTTATAGAAGAAGGATTGTGGACAGAACTTATCAAAAATGTACGGAAAGGAGATATTGTAATTATCCAGTTCGGACATAACGACGAAGTTGAAACGAAAAAAAGTTATACCAAACCCGAGCAGTTCAGATTAAATTTCATTGCATTCGTAAATGATGTGAGAGCAAAAGGGGGAAATCCGATTCTATGCACAGCAGTAGCACGCAGAAGTTTTGATGAAAAAGGGAATTTGCTTCCCACACACGGTGAATATCCGTCATACATCCGGCAGGTAGCGGCCGAACAGAAAGTACCACTGATTGATATGGAAAAGCTGACTTCGGAATGGTTGCAAAAGGAAGGAGTGGAGAATTCAAGGAAATATTTTCATAAAATACCACCTGGAGTTAGCCGGGTTTATCCCAAAGGTCTTGATGATAATACCCATTTCAATGAAGCAGGTGCCCGCCAGGTAACAAAAATGTTTGTCAGCCAGGTGAAAGAAAAAAAAATAAAACCATTGACAAAACTGATTAAATAAACACACACACACTGAAGAATACCGAAAAAAAATCTAATAATCAAATATCCATGTCAAACAATTAAAAACAAAATGAATGAAAAACACAAAAGTTAAATTGTTGCTGATGATCAGCGCTCTGCTGTTTGTCGGTTTCGCGAATGCGAAAAGCAACAAAAGCGTGACGTTTCCTTATTCAGCAAAAACTGAATTAGGAACGGAAAATGCACAACAAATCCCCGACCAGCAGAAAGTTAAAGTCAGCGGTCAGGTGAAAGATGTTTCCGGTGAACCTGTTATAGGGGTAAGTGTCGTCGAACAGGGAACATCCAACGGTACAGCCACTGATATTAACGGAAATTATTCACTGAATGTTTCCGGTAACGGAAAATTGACTTTTACTTATGTCGGATTTGTATCTCAAACTATTTCTGTTGAGGGTAAATCCTTAATCAATCTAACAATGTCTGAAGACACAAAAACGTTGGACGAACTGGTGGTGATTGGTTATGGTATAGTAAAGAAAAGTGATTTAACCGGATCTGTAGGATCAGTGAAAGCCGGTGATATAACAAAGGTAGCTGCCAGCAATGCTTTACAGGCAATACAGGGTAAAGTTTCCGGTGTGGATATTCAGCAATCGAGCGGTCAGGCCGGTGCTGGTGTAAGTATCAATTTACGTGGAAATCGTTCCATTACCGCTTCTAACGGTCCGCTTATTTTAGTTGACGGAGTAGAATATGGCTCCACCATTGATATTAATCCATCGGATATTGAGTCAATGGAAATACTGAAAGACGCTTCATCAACGGCTATTTATGGTACACGTGGTGCCAACGGGGTTGTCATTATCACAACCAAACGCGGAAAAGCAGGTGCCACCAAAGTGACAGTAAATTCATATCTGGCATCAAATTCTCCTGTCAATATCCCGAAAGTCATGTACGGAGATAAAGAAGTTCAGCGTTTGCTCGATAAGGCAAATTATTCAGCAGACTTTGCCGCTTATAAACTGGATCCGAATTATGTTTGGGGAACCAGCAACAGAACTCCGGAACAGGAACTGACTTTATCGCTGGAAGATTTTACAGAAATAGGAATTTATAACGATAAATCATATACCAACTGGCTGGACATTATACTACAGAATGGCCTGACCAAAAATATCGAAACATCGGTTTCGGGTGGTAACGAAAAAACCAATTTCAATATTTCGCTTGGAGGTATGTTTGAAGAGGGAATGATGAAAAATGATAAACAGGATCGTTACAATGTAAAAACGACCATAGACCACCGGATCAATAAAGTATTCAAAACCGGTAGCAGTTTGTTATTTACCTATAAAGATCGTGATGCACGAAATGCAAGTGTATTCACACAAGCGATGAAGATGACTACCATTACACATCCGTATCGTGCAGATGGCAGCATTATCGAAACTCCCAACCCACGGTATGCAGCACACTGTAACCCCTTACTGGATGAAATACCCGGAAATTATGTGAATAATATTGAAAGTACCCGTTTGTTTGGCAACGGATATCTGGAAATTGATCCCATTAAAAACGCGATATTCAAATCCAGTCTGACTGTTGACCGGTCGAATGCCCGTACAGGACTTTATCAGGATTATCAGAGTGTATCACGTTATCAGGCTCCGGCATCGGGTTATATTTCTTCGGAGTACAACAATAACACCAAATACACCTGGGAGAATACTTTGACCTATAATACAAACTTTGGAAATTCAAAACACGATCTGACCGGATTACTCGGACACAGTATGAGCCAGAGTGTTTACGAGTCAACCAAAACCTATGGTGATGCCGGAAAAGAACATTATTATACAAGTTTGTTTTACGACTTGAAGAAAATCGGTTCACCAACCACAGAAACAGGTTATATTAAACAAGCGATGTTGTCTTATTTTGGTCGTATCAACTATAAATTTAACGAAAAATACCTCTTAACTGCATCTATCCGTGCCGACGGTTCATCAACCCTGGCTCCTGGTCATAAATGGGGATATTTTCCATCAGCAGCTGTAGCATGGCGTGTTAATCAGGAAGATTTCCTGAAAGATGTTAGCTGGCTCAATAATCTGAAATTACGTGCATCATGGGGTGTTTCCGGTAATTCAGCAGTCGATCCTTATGCTACAATGTCAACTCTGAGTGCATTACCCGTATATTATTATCTTGGCGGAAAAAGTATAGCAGGTTATTATCCAAGTGTGTTGGGAAATAGCACCTTGAAATGGGAAACTACCGATGCCAGGAACTTTGCAGTTGACTTCGGTGTATTGAACAACCGCATTTCGGGTAGCGTGGATGTTTACTTCTCACACACCAATGATTTACTTTATCCAAAGAGTGCGCCGGCATCATCCGTATATCCCAGTGTAATTTCGAATATTGGCGAAACATCCGGACAAGGTGTGGAAGTGACTTTAAATACGGTAGTTGCAAGAAATAAAGACTTTAGCTGGGATATCAACTGGTCATATTCTACTTCTACCGATAAGATTGTTGCTTTATCAGAAGGTGTTACTCAAAACCTGATTGGAAATGTAGGACAAATTGTAGGACAGCCGGTTCGGGTTTATTACGACTACAAGACTGACGGTTGCTGGGGAGTAGGCGAGTACACGCAATTTAAAACAGACTGGGCTGCAAGACACACCGATGGAACTTTAGCATTCCCGACAAATTATGGCGATCCCGGAACTTTGAAACTGGTTGACCGCAACGATGATGGAAAATTAAGCGATGATGATAAATTTGTCTATAATCGTACTCCAAAACATATTTTTGGTATGAACAACAATATCACGTTTAAAAACTTTACTTTATCGGTTTTTGCCCTGGCTCGTCTTGGAGCATATATTGCTTATGATATGAATAATCAGCTGAATTACGAATCAGCTAACTGGGGAGATCTGGATTACTGGACGCCATCCAATACTTCAGCAAAATTTCCAAGTCCGGGTGCTGCAAGCGCTATTTATTCCAGCTATCAGACAGCATTACTGTACGAAAAAGCCGACTATATTAAAATTAAAGACATAATGTTGTCATACAGTCTGCCCCAGAAACTGATCAGCGGTTTACATCTGAACAAATTGCAGGTATATGGCTCTCTGAAGAACTACTTTACAATCAGCAATATAGATAATTATGACCCCGAACGGGATGGAGCAATATCTTTCCCGCTGGCAAAACAGATGGTCTTTGGTCTTAATATAGAATTGTAATTCACGTAGTTATCTTAAGGCGTTTTTATATAATAAATAACAAATTTAATTATTCATAACATGAAAAAAAATAAATATATAATACTTGCTGCATTAATCTTAACCACACTTTTTTCATCTTGTTCAGGTTTTTTGGAAGAAGATAATAAGGTGGGACAGACAGCAGATCTTGTTTATAGTACGTCATCCGGTTTACAGGGATTAGTTGGATCCTGCTATAGTTTTGCCCGTGGTTGGTACGGAAAAGAAGCCGGACTTGGATTATCCGAAATGGGAACAGACTTGTTTTATTACGGATATGACAACAAACAGAAATCGCTGAATTCATACAGTATCTCTGCACAAAGTCTGAATGATAACGTTGCCGATAACGCTTGTCTGGACCAATACTGGGAAATGTTTTACAGTGCTGTGGATGCATGTAATAACGCTATAAAATATATTCCACTCAATACAGTCGTAAGTGAAGGAGCAAAAAATCAGTATCTGGGCGAAGTGTATTTCTTAAGAGCGTTTTACTATCTGCATATGGTTAATATCTGGGGCCCGATACCTTATAATACAGAGCCATTTACCAGTGTGGTAACTACGGCAACACGCGTGCCCGAAGAAAAGGTTTACAGCAATATGCTTGCTGATATCGATAAGTCGATAAGCTAT
>Ga0116170_10002687_pt1 | contig 16978 bp, 17 predicted proteins | sample AD_JPNHW1_MetaG_FD_89797 | JGI IMG/M metagenome (GOLD analysis project Ga0116170, IMG submission 89797) | Active sludge microbial communities of municipal wastewater-treating anaerobic digesters from Japan - AD_JPNHW1_MetaG | ecosystem: Engineered > Bioreactor > Anaerobic > Digestate | place...
TGGCCCTGTTCGTTAAGTCGAACGCGATCGTCATCGTGAAGGACGGCGTCGCGGTCGGGCTCGCGGGCGGTCAGGTTAACCGCATATGGCCCACCGAGCAGTCGCTCGCGCGCGGCAAGGCGATTACCGACGCCGGTCTCCCGATGCTCGACGGCTCCGTCTCGAAAGAGGGCGCGACCGTCATGGCGAGCGACGCCTTCTTCCCGTTCCCGGACTGCGTCGAGATGGCCGCGAAATACGGCATCAAGGCGATCGTGCAGCCCGGCGGCTCGATGAACGACCAGCTCTCGATCGACGCGGCGAACAAGCTCGGCATCGCGATGGTCTTCACCGGCACGAGGCATTTCAAGCACTAATTTCGGGTATCGCTGGCCGACACGAGGTCGGCCATAAGCGCCCTGGAAATCGCGAATGCGATTTCCGATGATCTGGATTTTGCAGGATTGCAAAATCCAGATCCAGGCATTTTAAGCATTGAGTTTTTTGGGGGAGCATACGCTTTCGGACGGTTAGGGCTTTGCTCGCCGCCCGAGTTCTGCGCGTTCACGCTGCTCCCCCTCGGCCGGACTTCCCGGCCCGGAAGCAAAAGCACACGCGGAAAATATTCACCGCGCAACCGAGTCTCCCCGCCGCGTGATGCAAACGTTCCCCGGGCCGGGCGATTCCGGCCTACCCCCACTTTTCCCGCATGACATGCGCGAGCATTGGCGTGATATACTCTTTTCATGCAGAATGTAGAAACGATCGAATGGCATGCGCGCGGGGTGAATCGCGCAATCGACTACATCAACGCCCACCTCGCGGAATCGCTCGCGCTCGACACGCTCGCCGCGCTGGGCGGCTTCTCACCCTGTCACTTCCATCGCGTGTTCAAGGCGATCGTCGGGGAGACGCACCAAAAGCACATTTGCAGGCTCAGGCTCGAGCGCGCCGTTCTCCTAATGGACGACGGAAGGAGCCTTACCGAGATCGCCCTGGCCGTTGGGTTCTCGTCCCCGGCGCGCTTCGCGGAGGCGTTCAAGGCGCAGTACGGCGTCACGCCGCGCGCGTACCGCTCGCGCGGAGCCGCGTCGATTCGCAAGAAACCGATAGTCGCGCGGGCGGCGGCGGGAGATACTGATCCCAGCGAGAGGAAGCGGATACCGTTCGAGATTCGCGAGTTTCCGGGCTATCGCGTCGCGTACGCACGGCATATCGGGGGCTACGACTTTACGATCGGATTCGCCTGGAAAAAGCTCATGGGTTGGGCGCGAGGCAAGGGATACCTGTCCACGGACAGCCTCAGGATATCGCAATCCTGGGACGATCCGGAACTAACAGACGATGGTAAACTCCGGTACGACGCATGCGTCACCGTGCCGGATGGCGCGGAAGCCGAGGGGGCGATCGGGATACGGACTATTCCCGGGGGAACCTTCGCGGTATTCCGCTACGACGGACCGCAATCGGGGCTTTCGGACTTTTACGACCGGATATACCGGACGCTGCTTGAGTCGCCGAAGATGCGGCTTGCGGACGACCAGGGATTTCGGGTTCACCAGGAAACAGTCCCCGAGCAGATCATGGGATTCTACAAGAACGAATTGCGCATTCCTCTCGCCTAAAGGAGTGCATTGTGAGAATATCAATTTTAGTCGCGTGCGCAGCGCTCTGCGCCGTCGCCACCGTGTCCGCGAGCGCGGAAAAACCTGCGGCCTCTGAGCGGATTATCGTTCCGTTCGAGCTCGTAGGAATGAGTGCAGAACATCACGTCATTGCCTGGTTCGGCGGACATCCCGACTTTGGATGCGTCGAGGCCCTCGACTACGGCAACGGCCGCGCGCGCGCGATCCTTACGCGTCACGATGGTTCGCAAATAGACGTGTTCGGCTACGAAGGCGCGGACACGTCGTCCGGGCGCGAGTGGTATTCTGGGACGGTGTGCTTCGCCGTGGCGCCGAACGGACGAGACGCGCAGCTATCCGTGACGATGCCCGACGGGAAGGCGCTAGAGCTGGACTACGTCGGTCAGGACAAGCCAGATCCGCATTTCAGCGGCCTTACCGATCCTGGAAACCATTCCGCCGACACGAGCCTCCCCATTATGTACCGCCGCGCGAGCTCGGTATCCGGACCCGACACGAAGCTTACGATTGGCGGCGCGAAGTATCCCGTTCCGATGGACAAGGAAATTTCCCACCCGCCGTTTTTCGTGGCGTACTCCGCGTTTTTCTCCGAAGAATACAATTCGCTCTTTATACGCGCCTACGCCGAACGGCCCGTCACGACGGTCGCCGTTACGGCTGACGACGGCGCCGCCCCTACCTATATGACCGGAACCTCGGAGAACCGCGTCATCCTGACCGCGGACGCCATAACCGCGATCCGATCGGCATCCACCGAAATCCGCTTTGACCCGCCCTTTCCCGACCTCGCGCAATTCCGCGACGGCACGAGCGCAACGCTCGCATTCTCCGTCACCTTCGGGGATAGCAAAGACGCACCGCTTTCGGGCACGGTAACCGTCGCGCGCGCTGGGAACCGCATTGAAGTCAGGCTACTTCCGGACAAGCCCGATTGGGCAAAGACGACGCGCGCGCTGCGCTACGTCATCAACTTGACCGCGGACGGCGGCGGGACATCGAGCGCGGAAATCCTTCGGTGACCGAGTTACCGACGACACGCGGATTATTGAGTATATTTATTACATGAAAACCTTACTGAGGATGGTATTTCCCTTTCTGGCTATTGTTGCGCTCCTTTCAGCCTGCGCGCCCCGCGCGGCGAACGCGGAAGGCAACGCGGGCAGTATCGCGGGCACATCCGCCGACGGTGAGCGCTCCGTAACCGGCGAAGCGCGGGAAGCAGACATGGCAACCCGGCTCGGTAAACTGGGCTTTCACGTATTTCCCAAGCCGGTTGAGCTGCCGCGAGTGACGGTCGCGGCGCTGAACCCGTCCGCGAAGCCGCTGGAGCTTTCGGCGCTGTCGGGCTCTGTGACCCTTCTTAATTTCTGGGCGACCTGGTGTCCGCCGTGCAAGAAGGAGATGCCCTCGATCGAGCGCCTGAACGCGCTGATGAAGGGAGAGAACTTCTCCATCGCCGCGATCAGCGTCGGAGAGGACGCGCAAACCGTTAAGTCATTTATCGAATCGAAGGGATATACCTTCGCCGTCTACCTCGACGGCGACGGAAGCCTCGGCGGCGCGTACGCCTCGCAAGGCATCCCCACGACCTACATCGTCGACAAATCCGGCCGCATAATCGCGGGTATCGTCGGCTCTCGCGAGTATGACGACCCCGAACTCGTCGCGATCCTCAAGGTATTGGCCGCTCGATGACGGACGCACCCGGCATCTTCGCCGCCTTCGCCGCGGGACTCCTTTCGTTCCTCAGTCCCTGCGTGCTCCCGCTCATTCCCGTGTACCTCTCGTTCATCTCGGGCGAGTCCGTCGAGGCGCTCCGCGAAGGTTCGCGCCGCCGCTGGGTTTTGCTCGCCCGATCGGCGACCTTCGTCGCGGGCTTCACCTTCGTGTTCGTCGCGCTCGCGCTCGCATTCGGCGGCGGCATGGGGCTCGTCGGGATGGGCTCGTCCCGAGCGGTCATGCGCATCCTCACCCGCGTCGCCGGGGTCGTCGTCATCCTGCTCGCGCTCAACGTCCTGTTCGACTTCATTCCCTTCCTCCGATTCGAGCGCCGCGCGGCCCCTCGCCTCGGCGGAAAAGTCGGCGCCCTCCGCGCGTTCCTGATCGGCATGGCCTTCGCCGCGGGCTGGACCCCGTGCGTCGGCCCGATCCTCTCGTCGATTCTCCTCTACGCGGGAAACGGCGGCAGCGCTTTCCGGTCCGGCCTACTTCTCGCCGCCTACTCCGCGGGGCTCGGCATCCCGTTCATACTATCGGGACTCTTCCTCGACCGGGCGCTCCCGCTCATGAACCTCGTCAAGCGGCACATGCTCGCGGTCCGCATCGTCTCCGCGATCCTCCTTATCGCGCTCGCCATCCCGCTGCTCCTCGCGCGTTGATGGGCGGCGATCGGGGATTGTAATCGCCTCGCCTCTGGGTATAAAATGCCCCAATGCTGTATTATATCGCGTCATCGCTTCAGCGATTTTTCGGTCCGCTCAGACTTTTCCAGTCCTACACGGTCCTGATCACGATCGCCCTCTTCGCGGGCTTTTTGGTAACCGTGTTTTTCCTTCCCAAGACATATCGCTTCCTGCCTAAAGACCGCGGCAGGGAGTTTACCGTCAACGCCGAAGCCGCCGTCGGAAAGCCGACCGGCGCGGGCGCCGTGTTCATATCCATCTTCGCGCTGATCGCCTTTTTATTCGCGCCGATCAGCCTGACACAGCTTTTCATCATCCTTCTGACCTGGCTCACGATGCTAACCGGTTTTCTCGACGACCGCGCGATCTCGTCCTGGGGGGAATACCTCAAGGGCGCGCTTGACCTCGCGATCTCGCTCGTCGCCTCGCTCCTGATGCTGCGCTTCTTCTTCCATTGGGACGTGCATTACTGGCTTCCCTTCACGAGCGCGCCGATCGCGGTGCATCCGGTCGTGTTCCTCGCGGTCTCGACCCTCGTGCTCTGGATCTCGATCAACACGACGAACTGCACGGACGGCGTCGACGGCCTTTCCGGAACGCTCGTCCTGCTCGCGCTCTTCTCGCTCGGCGTCATATTCTATTTCGTGCTCGGGCACGCGAGGATCGCCGAGTACTTGCTTATCCCGCACATCGCGGACGGCGCCCAGTGGGCCGTCATCATCTTCGCCCTATCCGGCGTCCTGATGGGATACCTGTGGCATAACGCGTACCCGAGCAAGGTGCTCATGGGCGACGCGGGCTCTCGCGCGCTCGGGTTCTTCATCGGGGTATGCGTCATAGTCTCTGGAAACCCATTCCTGCTCCTGATGACGAGCGGCATGATCCTCGTCAACGGCGGAACGGGCCTTCTCAAGGTCGCGCTGCTCCGCTTCTTCAAGATTAAGATTCTCCACAGTATCCGCTTTCCCCTCCACGACCATATGCGCAAAAACCGCGCCTGGTCGCCGACGCAGGTTCTCCTGAAGTTCATGATCCTGCAAATTCTCATCACCCTCGCCGTTTTCGGCATCCTGTTTAAAGTCCGCTAAATCGATATTTCCGCCTCCGCTACCGGCACTTGACTAGTTTGTCATGTCGGTAGTAGCTTATTTCTATGGTTTATGTCGTAAACTTGTTTATAAACATCTACCATAACAAGGAGATTATCATGACGGACAACGATATTCAAAAGGCGCTCGACGACATTCGCGAGATGAAGCGAAGCATCGAGGGAAACCTCAGGATCATGAGGCCGATCTTCCTCGATAGGGCGTTTATTCCCTTTTGCTACCTGAGCGGGGCCTTTTTCGCGATTCTCTTCGTCTCCCTCGATCTCGCCCTCTCCGGCGCCTCGGGCCTCGCGGGTACGCCCATGATCGCGCGCGTCCTGTGGCTCGCCTTCGCGCTTGCCGGGACGATCGCCCTATCGGCGTATAAAACCCGCATCATAAAGGGATCGATCGCGCGCCAGAACCGATCCCTTTCCATACTCAGTCTTTTCGCCATTCGCGAATTCCGATCGCTCTATCTCATCCTTCTGTACGGCGTTTGCCTCACCCTCGCGGGCGTGGGCTTCTTCGCGTTCAAAACCGGCCAGTGGTGGGCATTCCTTCCCGCCTCGTTCCTGTTCCTCGCGTTTACCTTCGCGATGCTGGGGCTCTATTTCTCCGTTAAGGAGTTCAACGCGCTCTCGGCGGTAACGCTCGCGCTTGGCCTTCTCGCCCTCTTCTTCGGCGAGGCCCACGTCGCGCTTTGGGTAGGAATCGCCCTCACGGCGATATCGGTCGCGTATGGAATAACGATCCAGAAAGCCAAATGAACAAGATTATCCACGAACAGACCAGGTTAAGGATCCTCGCCGCTCTCGCGGGAGAGCTCACCGAGGTTTCGTTCCCGGAACTCCGGGATCGGCTCGGCATGACGGCGGGAAACCTCAGCGTTCAGCTTAAGACCCTCGAGGACGCGGGCTATGTGCAAACGAATAAATCCTTCGTGGCGAACAAGCCTCGGACGGACATCGCGATAACCGATGGGGGAAGGCAAGCCCTCACGGAGTACCTCGAGGAGATCGAACGGATGCTCGCCTCGCTCAGGAAAGGCGAATAGGGCGAGGCCTGAACTATACTTAAACGGTAAGGAGAAAAACCATGATACAGGTACGGAACGCGGTCAAGGAATACGATACGGGCGCCCAGAGGGTAACTGCCCTCCGAGGCGTTTCCCTGGAGATAAACGACGGCGAGTTCATGGCGCTCGCGGGCCCCTCGGGGTCCGGAAAGACGACGCTGCTCAACCTGATCGGCTGCCTCGACTCGGTGACGGGCGGGGAGATCATCGTGGACGGCAGCCCGATCTCGGCGCTCGGCCCGAAGGAACGGAACCGCGTGCGCATGGAGAGGATCGGCTTCATATTCCAGAACTACAACCTAATCCCCGTCCTCACGGCGATCGAGAACGTCGCCCTCGCGCTCGAGATCGGCAAAGGCCTCGGCGAGCGGGAGTTCCGCGAGCGCTCCGCGCGAATGTTGGCGGAGGTCGGGTTAGCCGGTCTCGAGAACCGTAGGCCAAACGAGCTTTCGGGCGGCCAGCAGCAGCGCGTCTCCATCGCGCGCGCCCTCGTGAAGGAGCCGCCCGTCGTCCTCGCGGACGAGCCGACGGCCAACCTCGACTCGAAGACGGGCGAGGAGATCCTCGCGCTCATGGAAAGCCTGAACGCGCGGCACGGCACGACGTTCGTCTTCTCCACCCATGACCCAATGGTCATGCGCCACGCGAAACGCATCGTCCGCCTGCACGACGGCGAGATCGTCTCTGATGAAATACCTCCCGCGAACGCGGATGGCACGGGGGCAAAACAATGAACGCGCTCGGCATGGCGATGCGAAACGTATTCAGGTATCGGCGCAGAAGCCTCATCACGGCGGCCGCGATCGGATTCGGCGTCATGTTCACCATAGCCATCGACGGGATGCTCGCGGGCACCGAACGCGAGTCCGCGAGGAACATCCGCGACTACGAAACCGGCGATATCAAGGTATATCCCCCCGAGTACTTCGACGACAGGGCCGTTAGCCAGTTCACCTCGTTTATCGAGCGGGATGACCGGAAACGGCTCGAGGCCATCCTCGGCGACCGCCGCTGGACGCCGCGCGTCAACGCGCAGGCGGAACTCGATTTCGGCGAGGAATGGTTCGCCGTCCCGGGATCCGTTCAGGCGACCCTTACCGCGGTCGATCCCGTTCGCGACGGCGACACGCTCGCGGTCGCGCGCATGGTGGACTCCGGCCGGTGGCTCCGCAAGGGCGACACAGGGATAGTGATCGGCAGCTGGCTCGCGGACGACATCGGCGCGAAGCCGGGCTACTGGCTCACGGTCGAGTGCAAGGGCCGAGGCGGTTTCTACCAAACCTTCGACGCCGAGATCCTCGGCACGGTCACCACCGAGAACCCGGTCGTCAACCGGAACGGCGCGTTCATCGCGCTCGACGCGGCGGACGAACTGCTCGCGCTCGAGGGCGGCGTTACCGAATACGTAATCCGCTCGCGGAAAGGCGACGGCGCGTCCGCCGAAGCCAAGGAGCTTTCGCTCGCGGCAGGCGGCCTCCCCGTTGACGTTCGAACCTGGGAGGAGATCGCGCACGACGAGATACTCCTTACCAAGGCGAAAAGCTCCGGCTCGAAGCTCTACCTCTTCTTCATGTTCATCATCGCGGCCGTCGGCATATCGAACACGATGCTCATGGCGGTGATGGAACGAAGGCACGAGATAGGGATGCTGAGGTCACTCGGCTATCCGACCATCCGAATCCGCGGGATGTTCGTCGTCGAGGGATTCTGCATAGGCCTACTCGGCGCCGCGATGGGCCTAGTAGGCGGCATCGCGCTCGACGTCTTCATGATCGTAAAGGGCATCGATTTCTCGTTCATGCTCCGCGAGATGGACGTCGGCTACCGAATCACGGGCGTGATGCGCTCCGCGTGGAACCTTCCCGGCATCGTTTCGGCCGTCGTGGGATCGCTCGTAATCTCGACCTTCGTCGCGTGGTTCCCGTCGGGAAAGATGCTTCGCAAGGAAGTCGCGGAAATACTCCGCTCATAGGGGGCCAAGATGAAAACTATTAAAACCGCCTGGCGGAACATGTGGCGCAACCGATCGCGCACGATAATCACCGCGAGCGCCGTGCTCTTCAGCGCGCTCGTCGTCTCGCTCGTCGTGGGTTTCGAGGAAGGCTTCGTGAACGACATGAAGGCGAACATAAAAAGCGACCTAACGGGCGATATACGGATCATGAACGCGACCTACGTGGCGAACGCGCGTCTCGCCCCGCTTGGGTATTCAGTGCCCGACACCTCACAGGCGATCGAGGCGCTCCGCGCGAACCCGGTCGTCGAGGACGCCACGCCGCGCACGGAGTTCGGCGTCGCCGTATACCGCTCGGGCGACCGAATTCCCTGCCGCGCGTGCGGCGTAGACTTCGCGACCTCGCGCACGTTCTCCAACCCGGCGACGAAACTCCTCTCGGGCTCGCTGCCCGCGCCGCTCTCCACGGGCGTCGTGATAACCGCGGGCCTCGCCGACGAGCTTAAGCTTTCGGTAGGCGATAAATTCACCGCGATCGCGCGCACGGCGACGAACGGCTCGAACGGTAAGACCTTCCGCGTCGCGGGTATCGCGCTCCTGCCGAATACCGATTACGCGAACCGCGCGTTCTTCCTGGATTGGCGCGTCGCCGGGGACTTCCTCCGCATGGGCGACAACGCGCTCAGCGTTCAGGTCTTCCTGAAAAAGGGCGTCGACGAGGACGAAGCCGTTCCCCTAATCAAAAAAACGCTCGGCTCCGACGCGCTTGACGTTCGCGCCTGGTACAACGCGAACGGCGTATTCGCTTTCTTCAAGATGGCTGGTTTCATGTACGCCATCATCGCCTCGGTGTTTTACGCGCTCGCGTCCACGGTCATATTCAACACGACGATGATGTCCGTCCTCGAGCGCAAGCGGGAGATCGGCACGCTTGGCGCGCTCGGGCTCGCGCCTCGGAGGATAGTCGCGCTTTTCGTCGCGGAATCACTGGAGATCTCGAGCCTCGGCTCGGCGGCGGGATTGCTTCTCGGCTTCGCGATTCTCGGCGTCGCCGGCCGCGTCGGCTTCGACGTCAGCTCGATGGGCGGGAATTCCGTGAGCGGCATGGGCTTTTCGCAAGTCATATTCCCCTCGCTCTCGCCCGATAAATACCTTTTCATTTTCTTGATCGGCGTCGCGGTCTCGCTCGTCGCGGGACTGCTGCCCGCGCGCATGGCCGCGCGCATAGAGCCCGCCGAGGCATTGGCAGATAGGTAAAGGAGAATCTAAATGAACGATATGCAGAAACGCGGCGCCATAAAGACCGTAGCGGCGCTTTTTACGTGCGCGATCGCGCTCGCCCCCGCGCGCGCGCAGGATTCCGCCGCGCGGGATAACGCCGCCCGCGCGGAGAGCGCCGTGCGCCGAATGGAAGAGAATCAGACCTTCTCGACGTCCGTAACCAAGCTTAAGCTCGACGTCGCGAATTCGTTCGGCGTTACATCGAACGAGTTTACCACCTACTCGCGCAAAGGCGGCGACGTGCTCGTCGTCATCACCGCGGGTCCCGACCGCGGGCAAAAAGTCCTCAGGCAGAAGGGCAATATCTATCTCTACTATCCCGACGCCGAAGAGGTGATTTGGCTCAAGGGTTCGGCGCTCAAGGACTCGATCATGGGATCGGACTTCTCGTACGAGGACCTTACCGACGAGGGTACCGTGACCGATCGCTACGCCGTCGCGTATGTCGGCGACGAGACGCTCGACGGATCCCCTTGCATCCGGGTTACGCTGACGGCGCGCACGCGAAACGAAACCTACGCCAAGCAGGAACTCTGGATCGACGCGAGGCTTTTCGTCGCGCGAAAGACGATCCTTTACAGCGCCTCCGGGAAGGCGATGCGCCAACTTCTCTCCGACGATATCCGAAGCGTTTCCGGAAAGAATGCCGCGTTCGCGAACGTCATGAAGGATCTCCTCAAGAAGAACAGCGAGACCAAAATGACGATTGTGTCGATGGAAGTCGGCAACCCGATTCCGGCTAAATACTTTAACAGGGAAGAACTGTCATGGTAGACCGGCGACGCGCGCGATACGCGCGGGCGATCCTCGCGGCGGCTATCGCGCTTGCCGCTACCCTCCCGCTGGCCGCGGACGTCGCCGTCTCGGGCGAGATTCGCGCGGGCGGCGCTATCGACCTTGACGGCGCCACGACGGGATATGGGCTCGCGAAGGCGTCGCTCGACGCCGCGCCCTCGGACGCGGTAAAAGCCAGCATGCGCGTGACGCTCGACGATACGGGAAAGGTCGAGCTCGAGCGCGCGTATCTCAAGGCGAGGTTTCCGCTAGCCGAGGGCGGATCGGCGATTCGGCTCACCGCCGGGAAGTCCCCGCTCTCCTAGGGCCGTGGCTTTCTCTTCAACGCGGGCGACCCGATATTCGGGGCGTTCCCGGCCTTCACGGGATTCAGCGCCTCCGAGTATCGCGTATCCGCCGATTGGCTCGGCGCGCTTTACGTGCCGTTCGGCGATTTTAGCTTTATCGAGCTCGTTGAGTTACCCCCAGTCGGCCGATCGACGAATCGGGCGGGCGGCCGCGTCTGCGTCACCCCGTCCTGGGACGTCCTTCAATCCCTTGAGCTTGGCTATCTCTACGAGCAGGATAAAAAGCATTCCGCCTTCGCCGCGATCGACGGCTCGTTGTGGCTCGACTGGTACGCGGCGTTTTCCCTCACGGACGGCCACGCGGCCGTCTCCGCGGGCGCGTTCCGCATGTTCGATACCGGCGGCGCGTTAACCGTCACCGCGCGGGCGGAGGGTCTCGCGTACCCGGAGTACGATCGCTATCTGTGGTTCGGGATAATCACGCTCGGTATATCCGATCAAGTGTCCGTTTCAGCCCAGGGCCTCGCGGCGACGGGAACTGAAGATCACTCGAAGCTCTCGTCGATCGCGGGCTTCGCTGGCGTCTCATACGTATCGGCTCTCCCCGGCGGCTCCGGTTTCGCCGGCATAAGCGTGGACTGGACGCCCCTAAAAGAAATCGCCCTTTCCGCGTCCGCGTTAAAGTGGTTCGAAAAGGGCGACCTTTTTTCGCCTAACGCGACATTCGCGCTCGGCGTCATCTGTAAGTTTCAATAGGCCAGCCGCCGCGCGGCAAATCATACCCGCGGCAATCATACCCGCGGCAATCATACCCGCGGCAATCATACCCGCGGGCGCCTTCACGTCGGTTTACTTCGCGGAAAGCTGCGCGAGGAAATCCCCGAACTTCGCGAGGTAATCGTCCTTAATCTTCTTTTCAGCCGCGCGGATGGCGCGATTCTCGGCCTCCGGCACCGTCGTATGGCCCTCGCGGCCTGACGTTGAGTACGGCAGAAGCACGTTTCCCGTCTTCGTGTCCGTAAGGCTCGCGTCGACTACGTACCGAACGAACTTGTTCGGGTTATCGCCGAGCGTAACCGGGGACATGGAAATCTTGACCGCGAGCTCATAGCGGGAGTTCTTCCCGCCCGTCTTGAATCCCGACTGAGAGAGCACGCCGGAGAAGGCGGCCTGGATGCGCCCCTCGCTGTCGCCCGCGACGGAAACCGAGACGGGTATGGTCTGCGCGAGCTTCACGCACTCGACCTTCAAGTCCTCCGCGCTCCGCATTGAACCGCGCTTTGCCGCGGCCGCGGCGGGACTGAGCACGGACAGGACGTTCAGGAACCTTCCGTTCGTCTCCGCGATAGTCGCGGCGAGATCGAGCCTCGCGTAGGCGTCGAGCGTGTTCTTCTCGTCGGCCGGTATGTCGACGAGCTTCGCGATCGCGGCCTCGTTCTTCTCGATCAAATCGGTATAAAGGATCGTTCCCTTTCCCTTGTCCATCACGGCGACGGCCCAAGTCGTGCTCTTGCCGTCAAACCAGGTTTCCTTAATCTCGGCCCCGACGACCGTATCGAGGTCATACGAGGTTTGCACCGCGCTGTCGATCGCTTGATCTTCCGACATGACGATGGCCCCGCTCTTCAGCGCCTCGCTGTACCGATAGGATACGGTAGTGTCGCCCTTGACGCTCTGGCCAAAGATGGCGACGAGCGCGCCGAGGGCGCTTCTCTCGGCGGCTTCCTTGCTTGAGCCGGAAGCGGACGCCGCGACGTACTGGGCCTCCGGGAACGCCTCGCGCGGGCTCATGACCCACGCGGGTTCTTTCGCGGCCACGGGATTTTTCCGCGCGGTGGCGACTGGGGCGCTCGCGCAGCCGACAAGCGCGGCGCAAGCCAGAATCACGATGCTCATTTTATGCATACAGCCTCCACGAGGTTCAGGCTCTTGGCCTTTACCTCGACATTCTCGAACCTGCGCGACTGAACGAGCCTGTTCGCCGAATCGTAGTAGTTTACCGTGAACGAATACTTGCCGGGCGCGAGGTTAATCCCACCGACGAGCGCCTGCGACGGGAAGTACCGGGACATCCGGAGATCCGCCTGCTCGCTCGCCTCGGCGTATACCTGCGTGCCAAGGCTCAGAAGGCCCATCAGCAGCGCGGCGTCGCCGTCCAACTGGTTCGACGCCTCGTCCATGACGGCGGACGTGGTCGTTTTCGCGATCGACCTGACGATGGTCTTAAAATAGATAAAGCCAGCCTTCTGCCTGAACGTCTCCTCGGCGATCGCGCCGAGGTCTTCCAGCATCGCGAGACTCACGGTCTCGCCCGAGTCGAATTGGACCTCGGTTCGCGCTATCTCCGAGGGCCTGCGGAAAATTACCGGCAAGGAGATCTTTACCCAGTTATCGCGATCTATCATCACGCGCGTCACGCTTTCGTGCTTTACCGGGGACATCCCGTTAAAGCTGATGAAGTTTAGGCGAGCCTGGCCCTTGGGCACGGAAAGCTCGTCCTGCAGCGACGGGGGAAGCGCGAAGGGATACACGAACGGTTGATTCGCGAACGCGAGCTTGACCTGATCGCGGTCGATGCGCGCGTCGTCAAAACGACCCTCGCTTCGATAGAAGAGCATGCTCAAATACCGCGCAAGGGCGGAGTTCGTGAAGCGCGAGGTCATCGCGTCCTTATCGTACGGGATCTCCGAGGATTTCTCGAGAGAGGCCTTCTGCGCGTTCGTCGTGGCGGCGCCGTACTTCGTCGTGATGCCTTTCAGCTTGTTGTCGACGCGGCGTATCTCCACGAGGGCGTCGTCCGTCGAGCCCGAATAGAAGTAGTTAAGGGCGTTGAACGCGTTAAGGTACACGTCCTCGTAGTCCTCTCCCGCGTATTCGAGCACGTTGTCGTTGACGAGATACGAGGAAACCTCGGTCGTGACGCTCTTCGTGAAGTTTTCCGAAATCGCCCGCTCGGCGCTCTGAAGGCTCTCGGCGGACTCGGTATAGGCGCCCGCGAAATGGGCCAGCATGCCCTCGTCAAGGTAATACACGACGCGGTCCTTGGCCGCGTAGCTCTTTTCCTTGGCGGCGCGAACCTTTGCGAGGCCCCCGGCGAAGTTTCCTTCCATAACGTCAGCGTCGATCGAGTCGTAATGAGCGACCGACGCGCATGAGGCGGCGAGCAGAAAAGCGCACGAAACCAACGCGAAATACGCGATTTTTTTCATTTAAAAGTCCTTGTTAATCGTCGATTAGAACCTGACGGACGATCGTTTGATGATCTTCTTGATGTCGCTGTTGTCGCCGATCCAGATCTTCTTGTTGGTCTCGACGTCGATGAGCTCGGCGGAGACGTAATAGGTCCTGGTGGAAACGCCGCCGGCTTGGTCGACGATGGTCTTTACCGATCCGGTCAGCATAAAGTCCGCGCCGGTTTCGTTGGCGAGGGCCTTAACGGTTTCCTCGCTGGCCCAGCTCTGCTGCTCGGTGCGCTCGTCGCGAATCTCGTCGCGCTCGATCTTGCTCGCCACGAACTCGGCCTCGCCGCTGTTAACGATCGCGGCTTCCATCTTCTTGCTTATAATGGAGGTATCGATATGCTCGTCGGAATTATTGCGGAAGGAACCGACGATGATGACGGGCAGCTTGCCGTTCTGCTTCTGGAACTTAGCCACGCGGGGCGAGGCAAGGCAATCCTCGATGAGCGTCGAGCAAACGGTCCTCAGGTCAGTATCGTTCCAATATCCGCTCAAGTCGGTCTGGGTAGACGCGTCGACGCGGGTAACGGTAGTAGAGGGGCCGCTCGCGCATCCGGACGAAAATAGAAGGGCTGACAAGGCAGCTGTGGCGATAAACATACGGTTTTTCATCGAAATCCTCCAAAAAATAAAGTCATTTTCTCAATTATAGCCTAAATACCGCCAAAAACAACGGTATTAGGCGAGCATATTCTATTCCTCGATGAAATCCAGTTCAACTCCGTTCGGGTCGACGGCCGTCATGATTTTCTTTCCGGCCTTAATGGTCCGCGGTTCAGCGATGATCCTAACCCCTTTGGAGGTAAGGTACTTCTCCGTTTCCCCGATCTGATCCACGACAAAGGTCAGGGAGACCCCGCCCGCGGCCGTTGCCTTTCCCTTTTCGTTGTGCAAGAGCTCCAAACTCGCGCCGCTTTCCTTGTCCGACAAGAACGCGATCTGCTTGCCCGGTGCCGCGGAAATCATCGAATCAAAGGAAAACCCAAGAATCTTCTCGTAAAAATCGAGGGATTTCTGGATATCGCTGGTCCGGATTACAACGCTTTTCATCTTCATGTATGTTCCTCCTCGGTGGTGCTGACGAAATTCGCGTCAACGGATCATATTGTATCATGAATTTCCGGAGCTTGTGTTCTATATAACACCCAAGCCTAGGGTTTCGGACCCTCTGTCCTACGACTTTTCGGCGCAGGTGGATGGCTTAAGGGGCGTCTTATTGCCGTTTTCGTCGACCGCGACGAAGGTAACGCGATTGGAGAAGATCAGCTCCTCATCGCGGCGGCCAGGCATGTCGGCGAACACGTCGACGGAATACAAAACAGAGGTGGTTCCGACCCGTACCCGCTCGACCCTAAACCGGAGAATCGAGCCATTGGGGACGGTATGCCGGAACTCGCTGTTATCCATGGCGCGCGTAACGAGAATCGAGCCGCAAAAATCGCGAGCGGCGGCGAGCCAGGCGAATTCGTCGACCCATTTAAGCAGTTGCCCGCCAAAAAGCTTTCCATTGTGATTCAAGTGCTCCGTCCGAACCAGGGTAAACGTGTCCATGATCAAACCTTCCTTCCGTCCCCGCCGGACGATTATGCCTTCGAGAAAAGCTCGCGAAACGCGGCGGGATCGTAGGGCTTCCGGATAAACGCCGCGAAGGCGCCGCGATAGGAGGAATCCCCGTCGGAGTCATCCTCCGTTCCCGTCACCGCGATGATCGGAGCCCCGATGCGAAGCTCCTCTTTCAGAACCTTCGCGGCATCATACCCGTTCATGACGGGCATGTGAATATCCATCAGGATGAGGTCGTAATAATTAACCGGCCGGGTACGGCACATCTCGATCGCCGCCTTGCCGTCCGCCGCGCACTCGACGGAATACCCCTCTTCCGCGATCAGGGCCTTGGCGATCTCTGTATTGATCTCGTTATCCTCGGCGAGGAGCACGACGCCCGAATTGCGCGATATGCGCGGAAGCGAGCCCGACGCGTTCCCGCCCGCCGAATCGGCAGGCCCCGCCTCGGGTTCGGCCACGCTCAGCACGACGACGAAATGGAAAGACGAGCCGTGGTCCGGGGAGCTATCCACCCAAATGACGCCCTGCATAAGCTCGACGAGTCGCTTGCATATCGCGAGCCCCAGGCCGCTACCCTCCGTCTGCTTGCGCAAAACCTCGTCGAACTGCTCGAACTCCGTGAATAGCTTCGAGAGGTTCTCCTCGGATATACCGCAGCCGGAATCGCGCACAGAGCAACGAAGGATCGCCTCCGTACCGATGGTTTCCACGTTGGCGGAAACGGACACGAATCCCCTGTCGGTGAATTTAATCGCGTTGTTGATGAGGTTCATGAAAACCTGGGTAAGGCGAAACTGGTCGCCGTGGACGTAAAAGGGCTCGGGACAGTCGAACTCCACGTGAAGCTCGATCCCCTTCTTCTCCGCCTTCTCCGAGAATAGGTCGACGAGGACTTTCTTGAGCGACCGCAAATTGAAATTCTCCGGCTTGAGGGAAAACTTATGCTCGTTCATCTTCGAGAAATCCAGGATATCGTTCACGACGCGAAGCAGGAGCTCCGAGGCATTCTCGATCTTGCCGATGTAGTCGCGGCAGCGCTCGTCTTTTTCGCGCGCCTTGAGAAAGTACGTCATCCCAAGGATCGCGTTAATGGGCGTCCTAATCTCATGGCTCATGTTGGCGAAGAAATTTTCCTTAAGCCGCGCGTAGCGATGCGTTTCCTCGAGCTGCGCCGAAAGTTTCTGTCGAACCTCGTCCTCTTCCGTCGTGTCCGCGAGATACAGCGCGAACATCCTCTTCCCGCGGATTTGCCTGAGAACCATAAAGTCGCACTGCACGCACCGAACGCCGCCGGGGAGGAACACGCGATACTCGCGCGAAAAGTTCTCGCCGTCCGAGAGCGCCGTCGCGAGCTTCTCCGCGATCGGCTTAAGGAGAGGGTCGACGATTCTCGCGTACGGCAGGGGCTTAAGAAGGTCGCGGGCGTCGATCCTGAGCATCGCGCAGGCGATCGGGTTCGCGTAGCGCACGTTCATGCGATGGTCGATTACGATGATTCCCTGCCTACCCGAAGATAGCAGAAGGGAACTCATCTCTTTCAAGGACTGTAGCGAGGATTGCCGGTGGCGCAAGATAAATAGGAAAACGATCCCCGCCGCGGAGAGCGTTGGAAAGGCGACGCGCAGGGCGATATCGCCGCCGGCATACGCGCCCAGCGCGCCCA
>Ga0116170_10002688_pt1 | contig 16968 bp, 19 predicted proteins | sample AD_JPNHW1_MetaG_FD_89797 | JGI IMG/M metagenome (GOLD analysis project Ga0116170, IMG submission 89797) | Active sludge microbial communities of municipal wastewater-treating anaerobic digesters from Japan - AD_JPNHW1_MetaG | ecosystem: Engineered > Bioreactor > Anaerobic > Digestate | place...
CGAATTCGCGAAGGCGCGCTATAACCCGCGCGTCGTTTCGCCCCTCATTCAGGCGGGAGAGGTATCCGCGGCGATCCTCACCGATAAGGGCAACGTATACACCGGGGTTTGCATCGACACCGCATGTACCCTCGGGATGTGCGCCGAGCGCAACGCCATCGCCAATATGCTGACGAACGGCGAGAGCCGAATCGTCAAGCTGGTGTGCTACCTCCGCGACCCGGACGGCACCGAACATGTCGGGAGTCCCTGCGGCGCGTGCCGCGAGTACCTTATGCAGCTGGACGAACGCTCCGGGGACATCGAGATCCTCGCGGATCACCTGACCGGAAGGACCGTGCGTCTCCGGGACTTGATCCCCGACTGGTGGGGGGAGCGATATTTCCGGGAGGCGGCCAATCGCGCGTAACCCCCGACGGGTTCGGATTTTTTTATAGAGAAATGTTTCTAAGGAAAAAACAATGAAAGTTCTGTGCATCGTCTTTTCCCCGGCGACCGGTAGTTTCGGAAGCCTGACACGCGTACTCGCGCTTGCGCGCGAATTCTCGTCCAAGGGTCACGAGGTGCGCTTTTGCGCCTCGGGCGAGGTCTTTAACCTCATCGAGAAAAAGCGGTTCCCGGTGACGAGGATGCCAAAGCCCGCGATGTTCGGGCTCCCCGCCCTCCTTTCGGGAAAGATCGAGCGGCGCTCTCAGAACATGCGCATACCTGTCCGCGACGGCGTGTCGCTCGGCAGCATATGGTTCGTGTATTTCCTTTCCGGCATGATACAGCCGCGATTCCTCCGAAAACTCGTCGCGGCGCAGCTCGACGTCATCAGGCACTTCGAGCCCGACCTTATCGTTACGGAGATGGACCCCGGCGCGTACGTCGCGGCGAGGATCACCGGCATTCCGCTCGTCACCACCTTCGCCAAAATTTCGCTCCACGGAAAAGGAACCTTCTTCTGGCGACGGGCGAAAAAATCGATTAACTCAACGCTTCGCTTCTTTGGCCTTACCAAGGCGATCGACCCGGAAGACCTATTAGTCGGGCCGGGAATCTTTAACGTGATTCCCTCGATTCCGGCGCTCGACGGTTCCGAGGAGAACGACAACACCCTATACGTCGGCAACATCCTCGAACCGGTCCGCGAGGAAAGCACCGACCGAACCCGCTTCTCGCCCGACCGGCGAAAACGCTACGTGTTCGTGTATCTCGGCACGGGTTCGATCCCGCTACAGAGGGCGCTCGACGTCCTACCCGCCGTGTTCAACGGGATTCCCGACGTGGAATGCCTCGTCGCGGCGCAGACGATCGCGACCGAGGAACAGCGCGGCAACGTGCTGTTCGCGCCCTGGATTCCGGCGGCGCGCATCCTCCCCCAGTGCGACCTCGTCATCTGCCACGGCGGCCTTAACACCGTCACGCAGGCGGTCGAGGCGGGCGTTCCCCTGCTCCTCTTCCCGGGCCCGATCTTCGAGCGCCGGTACAACGCCGAGATGGTGACGAAAAACGGCGCGGGCATGATGGGAGAGACTAAGGACTTTAACCCGCTGTGGATACGCGAGCAGTACGAGCGGCGCGGGGACTTCAACGACGGCGTTAATCGGCTTAAGCGGGAGTTCTCGCGATTCTCCGGTTCCGACAGCGCCGTCAAGCTGATCATCAAATGGAAGGAAGGGCGCCGCTAACGACGCGAAACCCCACGTCCGGGAAAGGCAAATAGTAATCGGGATTGTTGATGTTCTGGTAGAAATACGTCACGGGGACGGTCGCCGACATGAAGGAGCCCCCGCGCCAAATTCTGTTGCTTGTCTTCAGCGGCGACGAAACGTCGCTCTTCGAGGTAATGATCGAACGGAAGGTTTCGGAGCAAAACTCGCTCACGTTACCGTTCATGTCGTAGAGGCCGAGCTCGTTCGGCAGAAGTTCCCCGACGGGGTGCGGCGCGTTTCCGGAATTCCCGACGAACCAGGCGACGGCCGTAGGGTCGTCCGAGCCCGCGTATTCGCGCGAGCCGCCCTTAGCCCCGCCGCGCGCGAGGTATTCCCATTCCTCGTACGTCGGCATTCGGTATCCGTTGGCCTTCGGCACGATCTCCCAAAAATCCCAATCATAGCAGGGCACTCGGCCGTTAGCCAGGCTGAGCGCGTTGCAAAAGAACGCGGCCCCGTACCAGCCGACCATGCTCACCGGCAGTCGGGAGGAATCCCCGACGACGGCGATCTTACCGTCGCGCAATTCAAGGCGATCCCGGCATACGGCGAGATCGACGATGGAGGTCGCGAACTGCGGGTACTTACCCTTTGTTGGGCAAACGCGCCCGTCCCGCACAAAGGCCAGCTTCTCGCCGATGGCGTAGTTCATGACTTCGGCGAAAACGTCCCACGTGATCTCGTACTTCGAGGCATGAAGGTCGCCCACGCGAGAGTCGTACCTTCCGCAGTAGACATCGTCCCCGACCGTGAAGGATCCCCCGGGGACGAAGACCTCGTCGATCGGGACGAGCGGGGCGCGCGAGCAGGAAGCCGCGAGCGAGGCACAGAACGCGACAAGCGCAAAGAGCGCATAAAGCGCGTGCGATTGGACTTTACTTCTTTTCATTCGTTGATTGTCCCCTCGGTTTCCGCTGCCGTCAAGCCAAAGTTCGCTCTACGGACAATCTTGCGTAAGCCACCAAGGCAGGGTATCCTATCGCTCAAAACGTAAATCAAGCGGCCTTCTGGGCTTTGAGAGGTACTGGATGAAAGCGGAATTCATGGAGAAAAAGGGCAGTTGGCGCGACGTCGCGGACTGCGCGAACGTAACGATACACAAGGAAGAGGGGACAAACGAGCCGTCGTCGCGTTGGAAGCGCCGGATGGCCATGTGCGAGCACTCCCCCATCAGGCAGCTCACCTTCGACTTTAAGTGGACCGACCTTCCCTCCTGGGTTTCCGTGCACTTCGTCAGGCACAAGATCGGCATCGAGCACTGGGTTCGCTCGCAGAGGACTGACCGCACCGGCGAGGACCGGACGAAGCTGCCGCAGGACAACCCCGTCGAGCACCGCATCCAGGTGAACGCGCAGGCGCTCATCAACATATCCCGCAAACGTCTGTGCGCCTGCGCCTCCCCCGAGACCCGCGAGGCATGGCAAGCCGTGCTCGACGCCCTAAAACCAGTCGAGCCCGAGATCGTCTCCGCCTGCGTTCCCGACTGCGTGTACCGCGGCTGGTGCTACGAATACAAAACGTGCGGCTGGTTCCGCACCGAGGCCTTCAAGAAACGGCTCGAGGAATACCGCGCGGGAATAAACGAGGCGTGAGGTTCATCGACGATTCCTCTCGCGATCGGGCCATCGCGCTTGCCGGGCCCGTTGACGACGCCCTGCTCGGCGCCATCGACTTTTACGTCTCGCGGAACGCGGGTATTTTCGTGCCGCGCGTCGAGCACTGCGGGCACGCATCGCCCCGCGATCACGCGCACCCCGCCTGGCTCTTTTTCATACACTTTAACGATCGGCAGGTACTTGACGGCTTTCGCGCGCGATGGGAACCGGAAGGGCTTACGGTAACCGCGGTTCCCGCATGTCTTCCGCATACGGAGCTTCCGCATGAGCTCAACGCGCGATACGCCGCCTGCTATTTCGAGCGGTCTTTTTTCGAGCGCGAGTGCGCGCGGTATCCGGGAGAGCCTCCCCGAAGCGATGGCCTCTTTTCCTTTGGTGTCGGCAAGGAGATCCTTGGCGCGATCGCGGATTATATCGGCGAGTACGAGGCGGCCTTGCCCGGCTATGACGATCTTCTCGACGCCGCCGCGCTCAGGATCGCGCATCGGATTATCCGGGGAATGAAAGGCCTCGCCGACGGCGCGGTAACGGCTACGGAGCGCATGGAAATACACAAAGCCTGCGACTTTATCCACGAACGCTTCGGTGACAGGCTTAAGGTTCGGGACATCGCGGAAGTCGCCGCCATTTCCGAGTCGCACTTCGCGCACGTCTTCAAGCGCGAGACCGGGCACTCGCCGGCGGAATACGTCGGTATGATCCGAATCGACAAGGCAAAGAAGCTTCTCCGGGCCGGAGCCCTTTCCGTCACCGAGATCGCGGGGCTTACGGGCTTCGCCAGCCCCTCGCACTTCTCGACGGCATTCTCCCGGTCCACGGGCATGTCCCCGGCCGAGTTCCGCGACAGGGGCCTCTAGCCCAGGACCGGCGCCGAGTTCTCGTACTCTGTCCCCGCGCGAAACGCAGAAAACCAACGATAAAAAGCAGAATCTCGAATGTCACGCCTTTATGCCCAGATTAAGATCACTTAGGTGTCGGCTTAAAAAAACCGGCGGCTAAGGAGATTGTAATGGACAAGAATGGCTTATTCGAAATCATGAACGCGAATCCCGCGGTCCACCTCGCCACCGTCGAGAACGGAGAGCCCAGAGTAAGGGCCGTGTTTCTTTACTCGGCGGGAGAAGACGGGATCGTGTTTCACGTAGGCAAGGTGAAGGACGTGTATCGACAGATCGCGGCGAATCCCGCGGTTGAACTCTGCTTCAACGACCCAACGACGGGCATACAGGTACGCGTACGCGGCCAAGTCGAAGAGATCGTCGATCCGGCGTTCAAGGATAAAATCGCCAATACGCCGGGTCGCGAGTTCCTAAAGAAATGGCGGGACTCGGGCGAGCTCGCGGACTTCTACGACAAGGTGCGCGTCTTCGCCTTAAGAAAGGGAAAGGCGCACGCATGGTCGATGGACAAGAACTTCGCGCCCAAAGAATGGATCAGTCTTTGACGGATTGTCGCGCACGGGGCTAAGTTCGCGCGCGATTTTTACACCCGCGCTTGTGCTAAATTCGCGCGGGAGTTTTACATCCGCGAGGGATTAGCTCGCGCGGGTAAAATTCCCACGCGAGCTAAGTTCGCGTGCGGGGCTAAGTTCGCGCGCGATATTTGTTCGCGGGCTTAGATTACCGCGAGGCCGCGCATCTCGGCGAGAGAGGAGTAGCCCTTTCTCGCCATGAACGATTCAAGCCCATCCAAAATCTCTTCCATGGCATGGGGATTCGCGAAGGTCGCGGTACCCACCTGAACGGCGCTCGCGCCGGTCATGATGAACTCCACCGCGTCGCGCCAGGTCGCGATGCCGCCGAGCCCGATGACGGGGACGAACGACGCGGAAGCCGAGGCGCCCGCGCGACACGGGTCGCGGGAAGGATGGCACTCGCTTACGCCAAGGACCACGTCGCGAAGCATTCGGAGGGCGATCGGCCTTATAGCCGGACCCGCGAGTCCCGCAGTAACGTTGTCGAAGACCGGGCGCGCGCGCTCGATATCCACGGCAAAAGATTGAAAGGTATTGACGAGGCTTAGCGCGTCGGCGCCGGAAGCGACTACCGCCTTCGCCACGTCGACGAGATGCGGCGCGTTAGGCGAAAGCTTCACGACGAGCGGCTTCTTCGTCGCCTTACGCACGGCCGCGGTGATGGTCCCGGCCGCGTCGCAGTCGAGGCCCCAGGCCATGCCCCCCGCCTTCACGTTCGGGCACGAGATGTTAAGCTCGATCATCGGCACGTCCGTCGAATCGAGAAGGCTCGCGCCATCGACGTAGGTTTCCATAGTCGACCCCGAAAGATTCGCGATGACGACGGGACCAAGCGCGAGCATCGCGCGCAGCTCATGCTCGATGAAATGCGGAATGCCGGGATTCTCGAGACCGATCGAATTGATGAGTCCCGACGGGGTCTCCACAAGGCGCACGCCGGTATTGCCGGGTTTCGGCGCGAGGGTCAGGCCCTTGGAGCAAACGCCGCCAAGGCGCGCGACATCGATGACGCGCGAGTATTCGCCTCCGTAGCCGAAGGTTCCGGACGCCGCGATCACCGGGTTGGCGAATCGAGTTCCCGCGATCGTCACGCCAAGGTCTATCTTTTTTTCGTCGATCACAGCGATACCTCCGAGGCGTCGAACACGGGACCGTCCACGCAACAGCGCTTATTCCCGGCCGTCGTCCTTACGGTGCAGCCAAGGCAGGCGCCCGCGCCGCAGGCCATGTGCTCCTCGAGGCTGATGAAGCAGCGGATCCCCGAGCACGCTTGCTTGACGTAGCGAAGCATCGGCGTGGGACCGCACGCGTACACGACGTCGTAGCGCGACGCGTCGAACACCGCGGGGAGCATTCCCCTAGTGCCCGCAGAGCCATCCTCAGTCGTGACGAAAAGGTTCGCGGCGCGGCCCTCGACGAGATCGAGCCCGTATGGGGCGGACCTGAACGACGCGTAAAAATCGAATGAGCGCTCGGGCAAAGCGAGCGAAAAACCCGCGACCGGCGCCACGCCGATCCCGCCTCCGATGACGGCGACGCGCGGCGAGGAGGGAAGAGCGGGTATCACTTCAGAGGGGAGAATAAACCGGTTGCCGATCGGGCCGACGAGGTCGAGAGAGTCGCCATTGCGAAGACCGCAAAGCTCTTCCGTTCCCCGACCCTTTTTCAGTACCAGAAAGGTAATCGTGAATTCGTCGCTGCGGTACACGCTGATCGGACGACCGAGAAGGACGCCGGAAGGACGGGCTCGAAGCATAAAGAACTGACCGGCTACCGGCGCGGGAACGAACCCGGTTCCAGATTTGCCAGCGGACGCCGCGGCTTGCGCCGGGTTTCCCGTCGCGCGGTCCACGACGATCTCGTAAACGGCGGGCGCGATCTCGCGGTTCGACGCGACTCGGGCGGCTCCCGCGAAGCGCGGAAAGGCGTCATGCCCGCCGCATTGACTCGCGCAGTCGCTCATATCGCGCTGCCGGAAAGGAGTTTCTTCGCGCCGAGCAGCTCGGCTTTCGCGGCAAAGGCCGCGCGAGAGGCCGACTCGACGATATCGTCCATGGTAAGGGATCCCGACTTCGCGCGGATCTCCAGGGTCTCGTCCTTTTTCCAGGCGGTAAGGATTCCCCGGGAGGAATTGACCGTGCCGCCTGCGCGATCGAGCAACGTGGCCGCTATGCGCGCGGCTCCGCCCTGTGCGCCGTATCCGGGAATCAGGAAGAAAAGTTCGGGGTATCGGTCGCGAAGGGCTCGCGCGTCCTCTTCCTCGGTGCAGCCGACCACTACGCCGACCGGGGGGCAATCGCCCGAGGCGTACGGGCCAAAGCGCCGCGCGATCGCGAGCATTCCCGCACCGACGGCGTCGAGCACGCGCTCCTGTCCGCCGTCCGTCCCCGAGGCGAGCTCGAGCCACTCGATGTCTCGCATGCCGGGATTTGAGGTGCGAAGGAGGACGAACGCGCCCTTACCGGATTTTTCGGCGTAGTCGAGAAAGGGATTCAGGGTCTCGAAGCCCATGTAAGGATTAAGGGTTACGATGTCCGCCTCGAAGTCGCCCTCGAAATGGGCGCGGGCGTAGGCCTTGGCGGTGTCGGCGATGTCGCCGCGCTTTATGTCGGCGATAGACGTGATGCCGGCCGAGCGAACGGCCTTCAGCGTCTCGGCGTAAGTCTTGAGGCCGGCGAGCCCCATCGCCTCATAGTACGCGATCTGAACCTTGAAACACGCGGCCGACGAGGCGCACGCCGCGATCAGGGCCTTGTTGTAGGCAAGCACGGCTTCCGCGGGCGAACCGTACATACGGACGACTTCCGGGGGAAGATACGATGGGTCGGTATCGAGCCCGACGCAAAGGGGGCCTTTCTCGGCGCAGGCGGCCTTCAGGCGATTCATGGCGTGCTTTTGTGTGTTCATGGAAATAATACTACCATGAAAAAAGTGAGTCTTACCAGACGCTCCGGCTATTCCGTCTTCTGCGCGAGGGCGAGTCGAAGGCGCGCGCGTCTGAGCGCCCGCGTGGCGCGGGTCTGTTCCCAGGGCATGGAAACGTCCTTCAACCGCTCTTCCGCGCGGGCGAGGGATTTTTGCGCGCGCGTCACGTCGATCTCCTCGGGCCATTCGGCCGAGCCGACAAGCATGGTCACCTTGTTGTCTTCCACCTCGAGGAACCCGTCGGCCATCGCGGCTTCCCGCCAAACGCCGTCGATCTTGATGCGCGCGGGGCCGATATCGGTCGCGGCGACGATCGGCTCGTGGTTCGCGAGAATACCGAGCTCGCCGTCGAGGGAGGACACGACGAGGGTCTCGGTCTCGCCGGAGAAGAATACGCGATACGGTGTTATTATCTCGAGCTTGAAGTTTTCAGCCATTCGTCCCGCCTAGAGGTTTTTCGCCTTCTCGTATACTTCATCGATGGAGCCCGTCATGTAGAACGCCTGCTCCGGGATCGAGTCGCACTTGCCGTCGATGATCTCCCTAAAGCCGCGGATCGTCTCCGCGAGCGGGACGTAGCGGCCCTTGATGTTGGTAAAGTTCTCCGCGACGTGCATCGGCTGCGAGCAGTACCGCTGGATCTTGCGCGCGCGGTACACCGTCACCTTGTCTTCTTCCGCGAGCTCGTCCATGCCGAGGATCGCGATGATGTCCTGCAGTTCCTTATATCGCTGCAGGATCTGCTGCACGCGGCGCGCCACGGTGTAGTGCTCCTCGCCGACGACGTATGGGTCGAGGATGCGAGAGCTCGACGCGAGCGGGTCGACGGCAGGGTAAATGCCGAGCTCGACGATCTGCCTGGAAAGGACGGTCGTCGCGTCGAGATGAGTGAAGGTCGTGGCGGGCGCGGGGTCGGTAAGGTCGTCCGCGGGAACGTATACCGCCTGCACGGAAGTGATCGAGCCCTTTCGGGTCGAGGTGATGCGCTCCTGCAGGGCGCCGAGCTCGTTGGCGAGCGTCGGCTGATAGCCTACCGCGGATGGGATGCGGCCGAGCAGGGCCGAAACCTCGGAACCGGCCTGGACGAAGCGGAATATATTGTCGATAAAAAGGAGAACGTCCTGGTTCTCTTCGTCGCGGAAATACTCGGCCATCGTAAGGCCCGAAAGCGCGACGCGCATGCGCGATCCCGGCGGCTCGTTCATCTGGCCGAACACGAGCGCCGTTTTGTCGATGACGCCGGATTCCTGCATCTCGTGCCACAGGTCGTTTCCCTCGCGACTTCGCTCGCCGACGCCGGTGAATACCGAATAGCCTGAGTGCTCGGTCGCGATGTTGCGGATAAGTTCCTGAATAAGGACCGTCTTTCCGACGCCCGCGCCGCCGAAAAGGCCGATCTTTCCGCCCTTCGCGTACGGGGCGATGAGGTCGATCACCTTGATGCCGGTCTCGAAGATCTCCGTGACTGGCTTTTGGTCCTCGAACCCGGGCGCCTCGCGATGGATCGGCATGCGCTTCTTAGTGACCACGGGGCCCTTCCCGTCTATGGGATCGCCGGTGACGTTAAGCATGCGGCCGAGCGCCTCGGGTCCGACGGGCACCGTGACGGGCATCCCCGTGTCGATGGCGTCGACGCCGCGCGCGAGCCCGTCCGTCGCGGAAAGCGCGATGCACCTGACGGTCTCGTCGCCGAGGTGCAAGAGAACCTCCGCAACGATGCTTCCCTGCGCGGACTCCACGCGGATCGCGTTGAGGATATTGGGGACCTTTCCCTTCCCGAAGCGAATGTCGATGACTGGCCCGATGACCTGCACGACCTTTCCGATGTTTTCAAGCATATTCTGACCCCTTTGGGCGTTCTATCTATGAGTTGAGCGCCGCGGCTCCCGCGACGATCTCGGTTACTTCCTGAGTGATCGCCCCCTGCCGGAGGCGGTTGTACGAAAGGCGGAGCGCGCCGAGCATTTCCTCGGCGTTCTTCGTCGCGTTGTCCATAGCGGTCATGCGCGCGCTGTGCTCGCTCGCGTAGCTCTCCACTATCGCGCCGTACACGACGCCGCAAAGGTACTTCGGGATCAGGCTCTCGAGCACGACCGCGGGCGACGGCACGTACGTAAGCGACGAGTCCCCTTTGGCGCCCGGATTGGCGTCGGCGTCGGGTAAGCCGCCCGAGCCGAACGCGGACTCGTCGAGGGGAAGGACCCTCAAAACCTCGGGCACGAGCTTTACCGACGAGTACATGCGCGTATAGACGATGTGGAACTCGTCGATCTTTCCCGCGTTAAACTGCGAGAGCACGAAGTCGGAGATCTCCTTCGCGTCGTAAACGGTCGGCACCTGGGACGTGAACTTGAAGGTCTCGAGGATCGAGGATTCGGACTTCATGAAGTACCGCGACCCGATGTTTCCGAGAAGCACGAGAAAGTCGAGGTCGCGCGCGACGATCTGCTCCTCGGCGAGCCGGATCACGTTATGGTTAAAACCGCCTGCCATTCCCTTGTCGCTCGTGATTACCAGGAACGCGCGCTGCGTCTTCCCGTCGGCGTTTCTGTGGGCAGCGCGGTACTCCTCGCGAACCTCGGCGCTGTGGAGGAATATGTCCCTTACGGTTTCCTGGATGCGGTCGAAGTACGGCTCGGTCTGCGCGAGCTGCGTACGCGCGCGCCGGAGCTTGGACGTCGATATCAGCTTCATCGCGCTCGTGATCTGGAGCGTCTGCGTGACGCTCTTCATCCTGAGCCGAATGTCTCTCATGTTAGGCATTGTTCGCCCCCGGCGCGCGCGTCACTGCCACATCTCCTTGAAGTCCTCGATCGATATGCGGATGAGCATCTCGGACGCGGGGTCAAGGACGCCCGCGCGCTCGATGTCCGCGGAAAGCGTAATCTCGTTGATCGCGAGAAAATCGAGGAACGCGACGACGAAGTCGTGAACCTTCGCGGTCGGCAAGTCCAGCAAGAGCTGATTGATCGCGGCGAAAAGGACGATTACCTGGTCGCCAACGGGCATCGGCTTATACTGGGGCTGCTTCAGCACCTCCATGAGCCGCTCGCCCTGAGCGAGCTTTTCCTGCGTCGCCTTGTCGAGGTCCGACCCGTATTGGGCGAACACCGCGAGCTCGCGGTACTGCGCGAGGTCCAGGCGAAGCCGGCCGGCGACCTGCTTGATCGCCTTGGTCTGGGCGGAGCCGCCTACGCGCGACACCGAAAGGCCGACGTTGACGGCAGGGCGGAACCCGGAGAAGAACAGCTCGCTCTCGAGGAAGATCTGACCGTCGGTGATCGATATGACGTTCGTCGGGATATACGCGGAGATATCGCCGCCCTGGGTCTCGATGATCGGGAGCGCGGTGATCGAGCCGCCTCCGCGCTCGGCCGAAAGGCGCGCCGCGCGCTCGAGCAGCCTTGAATGAAGATAGAATACGTCGCCGGGGTACGCCTCGCGTCCCGGCGGCCTGCGGAGCAAGAGGGACATGGTACGATACGAGACGGCGTGCTTGGAAAGGTCGTCGTAGACGATCAGCACGTCCTTATGCTCGGCGTACATAAAGTATTCCGCCATCGCGCAGCCCGCGTAAGGCGAGATATACTGGACGGCCGCGGGGGCCGACGCCGAGGCTGACACGACGATGGTGTAGTCCATCGCGCCGCGCTCGCGGAGTATCTCGATAATGCGGGACGTCGCGGAGGCCTTCTGCCCGATGGCGACGTATACGCAGATAAGGTCCTTTCCCTTTTGATTGAGGATCGTGTCGACGGCGATCGCGGTCTTGCCCGTCTGCCTGTCCCCGATGATCAGCTCGCGCTGGCCGCGCCCGATCGGGATCATCGAGTCGATGGAAACGAGTCCGGTCTGGAGCGGCTGCGTGACCGACTTTCGGTCTACGACGCCGGGGGCGGGCCGCTCAAGCGGGTAATGGTCGGCGTACTCGATCGGGCCCTTACCGTCGAGCGGCGCGCCGAGCGGGTCGACTACGCGACCGAGGAGCGCGGGACCGACCGGGACCTCGAGGGTTCGTCCGGTGCTGACGACGCGGTCGCCCTCGGAGATGCCGACGTCGCTTCCCAGAAGCACGCAGCCGACGTTGTCTTCCTCCAGGTTCATCGCGAGTCCGCGCGTCCCGTTCCCGAATTCCAGGATCTCGCCGTACGCGCAGGTCGCGATGCCGTACACGCGCGCGATCGAGTCGCCGACCTGGATGACGTATCCCTCGGTCCGCAGGTCCGCGCCCGTCTCGTGGGAACCGATCCGTTCCCTGATTACCGAACTTATTTCCTCAGGACGTATTGCCATACCATACCCCTACTTTTTCATCGCGCCGCGCATGCGGTCCAACTCGCCTTGGACGGTCCCGTCGAACACGGAACTCCCGATCGTCACGCGTATGCCGCCAAGGAGCCCAGGCGCCACGCGTACCGTTTCCCGTATCGCGCTCGCGCCAACCCTCTTTCTGAACGTTTCCCTGATCGAGGCAAGCGAAGCCTCGTCCAGGGGAAAGGCCGTCTCGACGAGCGCCTCGCGCACGCCGGCGGCCGTAAGCCCTAACAGGCGATAGTCTTCCAATATCTCCGAAAGGATCCCGAATCTGCCCTTCTCCACGAGAAGGCCGAAGAACCTGAGCAAGGTCCCGTCGTCAGGATCCGAAAAAACCCCTAAAAGAAACGCTTTCTTTTTAGCGACCGAAACGTGCGGACCCTCGAGAAACGCCCGCAAGCCGGGATCGGCCCGCAGGCACGAAAGGAATTCGCGGATCACTCCCTCGACGCGCGCGGGTTCATCCCCGCCGGCTTCACTTGCCACGTCGAAGAGGGCGCGCGCGTAGCGCGCGGAAACGCACGTCATCAGGCGACGCCTACGGAATCGAGGAACTTACGCACGATATCCCGGTTTTTGGCGGAATCGATGTTCTCGCCAAGCACGCGGGACGACGCCTCGATCGTAAGGTCGGCGGCGCCATCCAGGAGCTTTCGCTCGGCATCGCGGCGCTCGTCCTCGAGCGCGAGCCGCGCCTGCGCGACGATCCGCTCCGCCTCGGCATGGCCCTTCGCCACGATCGCGGCGCTTTCGCGCTCGGCCTTTTCGCGCGCGAGGTCTATGAGCCGCTGGCCCTCGGCCCGCGCGTTCTCCAGCTTTTCCTCGTACTCGCGCGCGAGCGATTCCGCGCGGTCGGAGGTATTCTTCGCGACCTCGAGCTCGCGCCTTACCCTCTCGGTCCGGTCCTCCATAAATTTGGTGACGGGCTTAAAGAGCAGCTTGCGCAGGACGAGGAACAAAACGGTCACGTTGACGACCGTTATTAAAAATGTCACCGAAAAGTCGAGCATGGGTTTCCTCCCGAATCGGGCGCGGTGCGCCTATCAGCTAAAGAGGCAGAGCAGGCCGATGACGAAGCCGTAAATGGCGGTCGCCTCCGCCAGCGCGATTCCGAGAAGGAACGCGCCGTTGATCTTTCCGCTCGCCTCGGGCTGGCGGGCGATTGCCTCGACGGCCTTTCCCGTCGCGATGCCGATTCCCACGCCGGCGCCTATGCCGGTAAGGGCCGCTATGGCGGCGCCGATTGCGATCATTGGGTTCATATAATTCTCCTTGTTTCGCGGCTCATTCGACCGCTTCCTTTATGTAAATCGAGCTTAGGAACACGAACACGACTGCCTGGATAATGCCATCGAAAAAATCGAAGTACACGCTCGCCACGGGCGGTATAAAAAGCGGAACGACCATCGCGAGAAGCTCCATGATGATGAACGCGCCGAGCACGTTGCCGAAAAGGCGGAGGCACAGGGATAGCGGCTTGATCGCGTACTCGATGATATTGAACGGCAGCATAATCGGGGTAGGCTTGACGAAACTCTTGAACCATCCGATGGGGCCCTTCACCACAAGCCCGGAGACAATGACGATGAGGATAGTCATGACGGAGAGCGCGGCGGTGACGTTTATGTCGCGCGTCGGGGGCTTGAGCGCGAACGGGGGCTCGAAACCGAAGCCCGGTATCGGCGAGAAAAACCCCAGTATGTTCGCGGCGGCGAGAAAAAGCCCGACCGTGCCGAGCCAAGCCGCGAAGGGGCGCCAGTGATGCCCGAGAGTGTCCTTGAAGAACCCGTTAAGGAAACCGACGAAAGCCTCCACGAAAACCTGCGGTCCCGTCGGGACCTCGCGAAGCTTACGCGTAAGCAAATAGGCGCCCGCGATCAGGATCGCCATGACGAGCCAGGTGGTGATTACCGTCTCCGTGATGGGTATGGAAAGCTCGCCCACGCGCACGGTGAATAGCGTGCGGAACGAAAGGGCCTCGCGAATTCGCTCGCCGAGGGTTAGGGTTTCCTTCGCGGTCTCGTTCATCCTTTATCCCTCCTTCCAAAAATAACCCGCAAATAGCGCGTAAAAGGTCTGGGCCAGCGGCAAGGTTGCCATCCCGACGATCGCGAGAAGCGCGTTAGTCCGCCCGATTCTCGACGCGGCGAGGACGAGGCCAAACGCGAGCAGCAACGGGAACGCGGCGCCCATCCCCTTGAGAGCCGCGACTGTGCGGTTCCCGGAAAAAAGCGATTCCACCAGACCTGCCAGCAGAACCCAATGTGAGGACATTAGACTGAATCCTAGAATTAAGAAAAGGAAGGACACAGGTGTAATGAATCCCGCGAAAAGAAGCGCCATTGCCGCGACGCCGGCGAGCAATGCCGCCAGCGCAAGTATCATGTTTCGTACGTGCTTCAGTTCATTGGATGCCATCGGGCTCTCCCGCAACTTTTACCGAACATGATTATCCAAAACGGCGCGAAAAAAAGCTAGTCCCCTAAAAGAAAAAAAATATCGCCTTAAACGAGCCCTTTGGGGACCATCCGTATCTTACTTGAAGAAAAAATCGTCCGCCAGATACTTCTTGAGAACGTCGTCGGGCATCGACTGATCGCGGTTAAGCGCGACGTAAATATCCTCCAGGTAGCCCTTCATCATATAGTAGGAACCAAGGAAGAAAAAATCGGCCACTTGCTTGGTGACGTTTAGGATCTGGTAGAGCGCCATCGAGTTATCGACGATGCTCTCGTTCGTCAGGTACTCGATCACCGAGCGCTGCGCGAGCAGCATGGCGTAGGTAACCTCGGAAACCGGGAAACCCGCTATCCTGCGCTGTTTGCCAAACTCGACGAAAAATGACCCGAGCGCGTTCTTATCGATCTCGCGCTCTATCCATCGAGCGAGGATTTTATAGATGTCGTAATTGAGGTTCTGAAGCTCGTCGTCGCTGAGGCAATTATACGAAATGAGGTTCGGCGATTCGCGGACCTTACGAACCCAGGCCCGGATAATCCCCTCGTTTTTCGTTACCAGTACGTCCATCAGACTCTTGAGCATCGCGCAGACTCCTTTGACGCGGGACTGATCCCGTCATCAAAGAGTATAAACCCGCCAGGCCGTTTTTGGGCGATTTAGAGGGTTTTTTTGCGGCTCTTATTTTGTAAACGGATATACCGACTTTCCCCGCTTCCAGACTTTCAGGACGCGGCCCGCCAGATTCATCCCCGCGAACGGGGTGTTGGCGTTTTTTGAGTACCAAACCGACGCACCGCCAGGAACGCGCTCGCTTGGATCAACGAGGACAAGGTCGGCATCGTAGCCGGGAAGCAAAACGCCCCGCTTCAGTCCGAGCGTTTTCGCGGGGTTCGCCGACATAAGGCCGGAAAGGCGGGACAAGCCGATAATGCCCGCCTCGACGAGCGCGGTGTTGCATACGGCAAACGCGGTCTGAATGCCGGAAAAGCCCGGAGCGCCCGCGGCCTTGTCGGACGGCGCGTGCGGCGCGTGATCGGTCGCGATCGCGTCGACCGTGCCGTCAAGTATGCCCGCGATCAGCGCCTGTCGGTCCGTCTCGCCGCGAAGCGGTGGGTTAACGATTTCCGTCGATTCCGAGGTGAGCGCGAGATGGTGAGGGGTAACGTCGCATGTGATCGCGGACGTTCGAGCCGTCGAGACCTCCTTCGCGCGAGCCTTCGCGGAGCGGACAAGATCGATCGCGCGGGAAGTGCTCGCGTGGGTGACGTTGACGCGGCATCCGGTTTCGAGCGCGAGATCGAGATTACGCGCCGTCATGGAGTCCTCGGCCTCGCGAAGGATTTTTTCTGCGCCAGAAAGCAACTCGCGGGCGCGGGCGACATTGCCCTCGCGAAGGGCGGCAAGAGCGCCCGCGCGGAGAGGCTTCGCGCCGGCGGCGATTGAAGCGTCCTCGCAATGGCATGACACGACGACGCCCGTCCTGGCGCACAGCGCCATCGCGCGGCGCATCACGTCGGCGGAGGCGACGTCGCGCCCGTCCTCGCTCGCCACGGGAACTTCGCGGGCGTCGAGAGACTCGAGGGCGGTTACGTCGACGCCGCCGAAATCGCGGGTAAGGCTAACTGCCTGGAAGGCGTCGATAAGGCCGATGTCCCGAACGAGCGAGTTAACCCGGAGGGCCGCCTCGGGGGTGGAGATAACGGGATCGGTATTCGCCATCGGGACGACGGTACCGTAACCGCCCGCGCAGGCGGCGCGGCTCCCGGTGGACAAATCTTCCTTGGCGGTCATGCCGGGATCCCGAAAATGCGCATGCAGGTCAACGAACGACGGCATCAGGACAAGCCCCCGCGCGTCGAAAACCTCGGGCAATCCCGGTCCCGGCCCGGATCCGCAGCCGACGGAAACGCCATCGAGCTCGTCGCGCATCCGCTCGGCTTCCTCGCCCTCGTACACCGCGATAATTCGCCCCTCGCGGACGAACACGGCGCCGAGGGCGTCACGCCCCGCGTCGACGAGGCGGGCGTTCGCGATAAAAAGCCCTGGATCTATCGCGGAAGAGGGAAGTATGACCGGCATGTAGCGGTCGACGCCTGACCCGCCAAATCCCTCCGGGCAATCCCCGCTCACAGGAATTCCCCTATGCCCGCGCGATAGAGTTCGTCGCAGTACACGCACGCGTACTCGGCGCGCTTTCGGTCCACGAGGTGAAACACGTGCGGGATGGACTCGGAGCTCGTGATGCACCGAGGATTCCGGCAGCGGATCACGTTCTCCACGCGCTCAGGCAGCGTCAGGGTGATCTTCCGCGAGACATGCTCGTCCTCGACCACGTTCACCGTGATGTTCGGGTCGATGAACCCAAGCACGGAGTAGTCGATGTCGATATGATTGTCGATCTTGATGATGTCCTTCGTCCCCATCTGATCGGACGGGACGTTCATGATGAGGGCGACGCTAAACGGCACCCTGTCCAGCTTGA
>Ga0116170_10002690_pt1 | contig 16963 bp, 18 predicted proteins | sample AD_JPNHW1_MetaG_FD_89797 | JGI IMG/M metagenome (GOLD analysis project Ga0116170, IMG submission 89797) | Active sludge microbial communities of municipal wastewater-treating anaerobic digesters from Japan - AD_JPNHW1_MetaG | ecosystem: Engineered > Bioreactor > Anaerobic > Digestate | place...
ATGGCAAATTTATGAATTTAATTATCCATTTGCCTTTAACATTAATTATATCCCGAAGTTAGCCTCAGCACAACAAAAAACCCGCTTTTTATAGCGGGTTTCTGTATTAATTGCGGGGGCCCGATTTCCAGCCGCCATAATCTAAGCTTGGCGACGCAGTCCCGCCATCGTAAATATTACGGCGGGAGAACGGACGACCTCAAGGTTATGCGACTCTCAAAACTACTTAACTCCAGCGACTTTTAGTATTACCTTAAGCCGTCTCCTTTCTGTTAATAGTTTAGTTAAACTGTTTTTTTACTTCTGGACGCCTAAGATAAATTATACAAAATATTGAAAATAACATTGGAACTGCTGGAAATGACATTCCACAGATAAAAGATGCTATCTGTTTCCAAAACAAGAACGTACACATAGGAGCCCACGGCACGCGGCCATCTCCAAAGGAGCCCCCATTCAAACCAAGCGTTAAAAAACACAAAAATGGCCATATAGATAGCACTAACCCTACAACCTGCATCACAATAAAACTTACACGAACCCAGTTCTTCAGCAATATAATTAGAGCTCCTAAAATTATATTAACCATTATGACTAATAAGCCTAACGGAAAGAAATCATTAACAAACGACCTTACAAATGTAAATAAAGGCATTAATAACAAGAGATTAATGATAGTATTAATAAAAACTATTATTTTAACTGCAAGCGGTACTTCTTTAAACATTAAATCTCCTATTTTCGCTGCTCCCTCACTAATTATACCCCTAGAATAACCTCAAAACAACAAAAAGCCCGCTCTTTTTACAAGCGGGCCTAATGGTTGCGGGGGCCCGATTTGAACGGACGACCTCAAGGTTATGAGCCTTGCGAGCTACCAGGCTGCTCCACCCCGCGAAATTTACTAACTTCTAACTTACCAAAGCCGGTTTTCCGGTTTCTTACCTGAAAAAATCTTAACGGGAATTTCCCCTTTTCTTACCACTCCCATCTTATCCCGGGCAATCTTTTCCTGATACAACGGGTCATTTTCCACCCGCCGGAGCTCTTCCTGTAACAGAGAATTTTCAATTGCCAACCTGCGAAATTTCTCTTCTAACTGGCGGTTCTTAACCCGGGATTCCTGCAGTTTAGTATAGCCCGGCAGAAATAAAATCAACAGCAAAACCGCAAAACTAAAAAGCCAAAGCGACTTTCTTAACGTGGAGAGCATTTATCTCTTCCAGGCTTTCCCCGCATAAACTGCTTTTTTACCTAATTCTTCCTGAATCCTAAGCAGCTCGTTATATTTACAAATCCTATCGGTGCGTGATAGGGAACCGCTTTTAATCTGCCCTACCCCGGTAGCCACCGCTAAATGCGCGATAGTTGTATCTTCGGTTTCCCCGGAACGGTGCGAAATGATCGCCTTATATTTACTCTTTTTAGCAATCGCGATCGCTTCCAAAGTCTCCGATAATGAGCCGATTTGATTAACTTTAATCAGTATAGCATTGCCGATTTTTTCTGCAATCCCTTTTTTGAATATCTTGGGATTAGTGACAAAAATATCGTCTCCGACCAGCTGCACTTTCCCGCCGATCCTGTTGGTCATCTCCTGCCAACCGCTCCAATCATGCTCCGAGAGCCCATCTTCAATAGACAAAATCGGGTAACGGCTAAGCCAACCCTCATAAATATTGATCAGATCCGCGGAGGTTTTAAGCGATCCTTCAAAAGTGTATTTACCATCTTTGCAAAAAGAGCTGGCCGCGCAATCCAAGGCTAAAGATACATCCTGACCCGGTACGTATCCGGCAGCCTTAATTGCCTCAACGATTAAACCCAGAGCTTCTTCATTGGAATTCAGGTTAGGAGCAAAACCGCCCTCATCACCAACTGATGTGGAGAGTTTCCTGGATTTAAGTATAGATTTTAGCTTGTGAAAAACCTCCGTGGCCATACGTAAGGCTTCGGAGAAAGTCGGGGCGCCTTGCGGCATGATCATAAACTCCTGGATATCTAAATTGTTATCCGCATGCATACCGCCGTTTAAAATATTCATTAAAGGAACCGGTAAGATCTTAGCGGATGGGCCCCCGAGAAATTGATAAAGCGGCTGCTTTTTAGTCAGCGCGGCGGCCTTGGCTACTGCCATGGAAACCCCTAAAATGGCATTAGCTCCAAGTTTAGATTTAAATTCGGTGCCGTCAAGTTCAATCAAAAGCTTATCGATCTTGGCAAAATCTGCCGGATGATTCTTGACCGCAGAATTAATTACAGTATTAACATTAGCAACTGCTTTTAATACCCCTTTGCCCATATACCTGGCGGAATCACCGTCTCTTAATTCTAAAGCCTCATTATCTCCGGTAGATGCCCCCGAAGGAACGGCAGCCCGGCCTAAAATACCATTAGTCAAAAGACAATCCACCTCCACCGTGGGATTTCCGCGGGAATCCAGAACTTCTCGTGCAAAAACACGTTTAATCTTAACCATTTTATACTCCCTTTTATATTTTTTCAGACAACTTATTAATTATACACACAAAAATCTTCAAGTCAAGGAAGAAAAGAATTGACTAAAGTTTCCGGATATGTTATTTTCTATATATTCGTACCGCAAAAAAATGGAGCAAAATGAATTGGAAAAAGGTTAAATTCTACGTAAAACTACACTGGTTAAAAACCCTGCTCATTATCTTCCTGGGAGGCTTAACTATTTCGTTAGTCTTCCTGGTGATTATCGGCATACGCGCCTGGAACGAATCTGAATCCTATCTCAGGCAATCACAGCTAGCCATGATCCCCCTGCAGTTATATCTGCAAATTATCATGGCTTTTATTTTCGGTTTTGTATACACCTATTTAATGTACTGGCTTTATTTTAAACGCGGAGCCTCATCATTCACCCAAACCAACAAAAAAGCTGTTTCCGGAGGAGATGTTGGAATTAACTGGGCGGATGTTATTGGAATGGACGAAGCCAAACAGGAAGCCCTGGAAATCGTCAGTTTAATTACCGACCGCGCCAGCCTCCAGCGGATCGGAGGTAAAATCCTTAAAGGAATACTGATGCTCGGTCCTCCGGGCTGCGGAAAAACTTATCTGGCTAAAGCGATCGCCACAGAAGCCAAGCTGCCTTTTATCTCGATGTCCGGTTCGGAATTTGTGGAAATGTTTGTCGGAGTAGGCGCCGGGCGGGTACGTTCGCTTTTTAAAAGAGCCCAACAGCTAGCGGAACTAGAAGGCGGCTGCATTATTTTTATTGATGAAATTGACGCCGTTGGCGCGCAGCGTTCCATGAGCCGCGGGTTCGGCGGAAGTACCGAGCACAACACTACTTTAAACCAATTATTAGTAGAAATGGACGGCCTGAAAGATAAGGATTACAATATTGTTTTAATCGGGGCCACGAACGCCCCCGAGACTTACCTTGATCCGGCGTTGCTGCGTCCGGGAAGATTTGACCGAAAAGTGATCGTTGACAAGCCTAATCTGGAAGACCGCCAAAAGCTTTTTGCGTATTATCTCCAAAAAGTCAAATATGATCCGGCGGACGTAAAAATTGACCGGCTGGCCCGGATTACTGTCGGACAAAGCCCGGCCGATATTGCTAATATCGTACGCGAAGCCGCGCTGATTACCGTACGCAATCAAAATTCATCGATCTCTATGAAAGAAATTGATGAAGCGCGGGAAAGAATCGCCCTGGGGATAAAACGCCGAGTTAGATTAAGCGATAAGGAAAAAAGACAAACCGCTTATCATGAAAGCGGCCATGCCATTATCACTTACCTGCTTGCTCCTTCCAAAGACGTCTTTAAGATCACCATTACCCCGCGCGGACCCACGGGTGGGGCAACCTGGATCCCGGAAAGGGAGGATACTTTTATCGAAGATTCAAACAATCTGCTCAGTAAAATCAAGATCAGCCTTGGTTCATATGCGGCTGAGAAGATTAAATTCAACGCCACCACCAGCGGAGTCTACGGAGATTTCTCCAGCGCCATGCACCATGCCCATAATATGGTTTGGGTTTGCGGTATGGGTAAAAGCGGATTTCTAGGTAACTGGGAAATTGTTGATAAAATCTCCGAGGATGTCAAAGCTAAGCTTGACGCGGATGTCCAGGAAATATTAAGCCGCTGCCTTATTGAAGTAACTGAATTGCTTAAAAAAGAAGAACCCCTTATGGATCGGCTGGCCCAAGAGCTGGTAGCCAAAGATGAACTTAATTATGATGAAATCGAAGCTATCTTCAAAGAGTTTGGTAAAAGTCGCCCTTAAGATCATACCTTTAATTCTATTCTTATCCGCCTGTAACTCTTCAGTTAGCCCCTCATTTTTAAAAGAAAATATAACTCAGGCCGTTACCGATATCTGCAAAAAAGAATATCAGATCGATACCGTAACTACCCTCACCGGCCATACCCTCTGGGTATATATGCCGCTTGAGAATATTATTACTAAACCCGAAAAACCCGAAAAATATCTGGAAAGATTTTTATTGGAAGACCAAAAGAATTATTTGGATGAAAAAGTTCTAAAAGTTAATTATTCGGTCCGGCCGGTGGAGGAAAAAGAAAAGTCTCAGGAAATGGCCCTGAACAAATCTGTAAATGAGAAAATTTTCAGCATACTACAAGTTATCCGCCGCGTGCTTTTTAGCATGGACCATACCCAAAAGGATATCCCCAAATTTTTCTGTATTGTTACTGCCGATATCCGCAACGGCTTTGAACTAAAACAAATTTTTTATTTACCCGACCTGAAAAAACTCTCCTATAATTTTATTTCTCAAACCGAATACCAGCACCGGATCCTCCAGGATACCGCAATTTCCGCTGGCATTATCGGAGACCGGGCAGGGAGCCATTTAAATTACCGGGATATTACTTTAGAGGAGTTTCTCTCAGACCAAATTCAAACGCGGATTAAGCTTAAATTTCAAAAACCTGAGGTAGAAGCAAATGTGGATATTGATAAAGAAGTTCTAAAAATAGTCACCTATACCTTGTCGGCTTATCAATTCAAAGATTTTTCTCTCCTGGAATTAACTAACCTGGCCAACGGTAAAAAAATAATTCTTAACCAAACTGCCATCCTGGCTAACTCTAAAGAGTAGAAATTTAGCCGCATTCGCATTATTCTGGATAAAACTTAAGAAAATTTATTTTACCGGCAGGAGTTTATTTTGCCGCTGGCGAATAATGCAATCGCCTGAGGATAAAGCTTATGCTCGAGGGCGTGAATTCTTTTTTCTAGAGAAGCCAATGTCTCCTTGCGGTTAATTTTAATCGCCTGCTGCAGGATGACCGGGCCGTGATCAATTTCCTGATCAATAAAATGCACCGTAACCCCCGTAGAGTCAACGCCTGAGGCAAAAGCATCTTTTATCGCGTGGGCGCCTTTAAATGCCGGAAGCAATGCCGGATGAATATTAATGATCCGATTGCGATAAAGCTTAACAAAATCCGGACTAAGTATGCGCATAAAACCGGCTAGAACGATCAGATCGATCTTATAGTCTTTTAATCGCTGGATGATCGCGGTTTCAAAATCCAGACGGCTGGGAAAATCTTCGCGCCTGACTAAAACGACCCGCACTCCGGCAATTTGAGCGCGCTTAATTACAGGGGCAAGCGGCTGATCACAAACTAAAACTTGCAGCTTAGCCTTGATTTTATTCTGTTTTATGGCTTTGACAATCGCCGAGAAATTACTCCCCCGGCCGGAAGCAAAAACAGCTAAATTCATCATGCCCCTTCCTGCCTGCCGGCAAAGCTGGCTCTCTGATTCAGCGCGTTAAACCGGAAATCTTTAAAATTTAGAAATTCAGAAGACGCATAATTCATTCTCTTACCATTATCGTTTTAGCCGGGCAGACCTTTACGCATTCCTGGCAGGAAGTACATTTATGATAATCAATTACCGCCAAATTATCTACTACATGTATCGCATCAAACTTGCAGGCCTTCTCACACAATTTACAGGCGATACAACCTACCGGACAAATACTTTTGACATCTTTACCCGGATCAGTCGAACTACAGGCCACATAAACAGAATTAGTTATTGAAACCAGTGAAAATATTTTTTTCGGGCAGGACAAAACACATTTGTTGCAAGAACGGCACTTAATTTTATCTACTACAGGTAAGTTCTGTTCGGACATGCTAATCGCCCCGAACGGGCAGGCCTTAACACAAGTGCCAAACCCCAGGCAGGAAAAAACACAGGTTTTTTGCCCCCCTAAAACCAAATTCGCAGCAATACAATCATGAACTCCGTCATATAAATATTTATCCTTGACCCTCGAGCCTCCGTTGCAATGCACAGTAGCAATCTTTTTATTTTGTTTGACCAGCGCCAAACCTAAAATCTCAGCAATCTTTTCTCTGGATTCATCGCTGCATACCCGGCAATTATCTACCTGTCCTTGACCGTTAACCAAGCTTTCGGCAAAACCGAAACAACCCGGATTTCCGCAAGCCCCGCAATTTGACCCGGGCAAAAGATGCTGCACCTGGTCTAATTTCAGATTAATCGTAACGGCCAGTTTTTTTGAAGCAATCGCCAAACCGATGCCGAAGACTAAGCCTAAAATTCCTAAGATCAAAATCGCAATCAAGATTTCCATATGATCAGAATTTAAACCCGCTAAAACCCATAAAACTTAAACTTAAGATTGAAGCAATGATAAATGCCAGAGGGAAATCGCGAACCGACTTAGGAACATTACAAAGCTCGATCCTCTCCCTGATGCCGGACATTAACAGCATCGCCAAAGTATACCCTAATCCTACGCATACGCCCTGAAAAACAGAATAATAAAAACTTCCCGCCACGGCCTTACCATTTACAAAAAACATATCAATATTCAACACCGCTACGCCTAATACCGCGCAGTTTACGGTAATTAAAGGCAGGTAAATCCCGAAAGCACGGTACAGCTGAGGGCTTAACTTTCTAATCACCATTTCTACGAGCTGAACAAAAGTAGCAATAACCAGAATAAAAGAAATCGTCCGCAAATAAGCCAGATTAAAAGGTAAAAGTAGAAAACGATAAACAAACCAGGTGATGATCGATGACATGACGATCACGAACATTACCGCCGAACTCATCGCCAGGGCGGGTTTAGTTTCTTTAGAAATAGCAATAAATGAGCAGAGTCCTAAAAAACGCGAAAGGATAACGTTATAAACAAATACCGCGGAGATAAATATCGTTAAGAATTCCTGGACGTTCACCGCGCACCTTCTTTCTTACTTAATTTATCCAACCATCTGGTTTTAATATTTAAATATATAGAAGGTGCGCGATTCATGCTTTTTTATCCTTAAGTAAATTAAACAAGCCCAGTAAAAGACCGATCACTAAAAGCGCGCCCGAAGGCATGCCAAAAACAAAAATCGGTTCAAATCCTTTGATCAAAGTTACCCCAAGAATTTGACCGGAACCCAAAAACTCCCTGACCGCGGAAATAAGGATCAGCGCTAAGGTAAATCCTACACCCATGCCTAAACCATCAAAGAATGAACGCCCTAAATTATTCTTACAGGCAAATGCTTCCGCGCGGCCTAAAACAATGCAGTTAACTACGATCAGCGGGACATAAATACCTAAAGAACGATTTAACGCCGGGCTATAGGCTTTCATGCATAACTCAATGATCGTGACAAAAGTAGCGATAATGACAATATAACATGGGATACGGATCTTGTCCGGGATAAGGTTCCGGACTAACGAAATAATTAGACTGGAGCCCAACAGCACAAAAGTAGCCGCAATGCCCATACCAATAGCATTAGCTACCGAAACGGAAACTGCCAGCGTAGGGCATAATCCTAAAACCAGAACAAAAGTAGGATTTTCCCTAATTAGACCTTTGGTAAATTCTTTAACCGAGTTTTTCATTTTACGCCATAGATCCTGTTTTTAGTAAAACGGTCGATCAGCGGGGTAGCGGCATTCATCATTAAAATAGCGTAAGAAACACCTTCGGGATACCCTCCCCAAATCCGGATCACCGCAGTAAGTAAACCGCAACCGATACCAAAAATCAACTGGCCGCGAGCCGTTAAGGGAGTAGCCACATAATCCGTAGCCATAAAAAATGCCCCCAGGATCAGCCCGCCGCTTAAGATCTGGAATAGCCAATCTCCGCCGAAAAACTTCTCCGCCCCGAAAATATAAGTAAAAACAGCTGTAGTAAAAATATAAGTTGCCGGAATATGCCAGGAAATATAACCTTTAATTAAAAGTATGGCCGCGCCGATCAATAAAGCCAAAATACAAACTTCACCAATACAGCCACCGTGCTTACCTAAAAACAGATCCCAATATGAAATGTGGTCTAGAACCCTGCCTTCCTTAAGCATGGCCAGAGGAGTAGCGCTGGTTACAGCATCATAGCTAAACGGACCGGTAAAAGTAGTCATATATTTCGGCCAGGAAGCCATCAGAAAAACTCTGCCTACCAACGCCGGATTAAAAATATTCTGGCCTAAGCCGCCAAAAATCTGTTTACCGATCGCGATAGAAAATATCGCTCCCACAACCGGCAGCCATAGTGGAACTGTAGAAGGAAGATTAAAAGCTAACAAGATACCGGTAATTACCGCCGAGCCATCCAGAATAGTGATTTTTTTCTTAGTGAATATCCCAAAACAAAGTTCCGTTAACAGAGCCGCGCAGGTGGCAGCCAGGGTAACCCATAAAGCATCCAAACCGAATATAATTATCCCCGCGATTAAAGCGGGAATGAGGCTGATCACCACTGTCCACATAATCCGGGAAACGGACGCGGGTTTATGAATATGCGGTGAACCTGAAACAATAAGATTATTCATCATTTTTTATTAACTCTTTTATCTCTTTTGCCTTCTGCATCACTGAATCCATGACCGCGCGGCTGGAAATGGTTGCCCCGGTGATCGCTTGAACCCCGGATAAAGTTAAACTATCCTGTTGGCAAAACTGCTCCGTAAATTTTTTCTCGGTTACCCGCATGCCTAATCCCGGAGTCTCATTCACCGATATAATTTTTATCGCGCTAATTTTTTCATCCAGGAATATCCCGGCCAGGGTTTCAATTACGCTGGAATACCCCTTACCGCTGGCGCGGAAAACAAAACCAATCAGCTTATCCTGCCCATCAATTGCTTTATAATATAACGTTTCATTATTAGCATCCGGTTTAACTGCGATAAATTTAGCCGCTTGCGGCATAACTTCTTTAAGTGCCGACTGCTCTTCGGATTGAGCAGCGGCAATAATTCTAGGCCCGGTAAGCTTATTCACTGTCGCCAGAAGCCCGGCGGCAATCACACAAATCATTGCCAGAATTAAACCGTATCTGACCATTTCTTTCACCGCGCACCTTCTTTCTGATTTAAATTACCAAACCCCGCAGACTTAATCGCCGAATATCCAGAAGACGCCTGGTTCATCTGGTTACCTCCAGCTTTGCCCTTTTAATCGTCTGTAATAATCTGCGGTTAGAAGGACAAACATAGTTGCATATGCCGCACTCGATACAATCGCTGGCACCATATTCTTTAGTTAATTTCCAAAGGGATCTTTCCGAAGCTAAATTAATTTGACAGGGCATTAACCCCACCGGACAGCCGCGCACACAGGCAGCGCAACGGATACAAGGATCCTCATTTTGCATTTTAGCTTCATTTTTATTCATCAGCAATAAACCGCTGCTGGATTTTATAATCGGTACTTCCTGCGTATACTGGGCAATGCCCATCATCGGTCCGCCGATAATGATCTTGGCCGGAGGTTCTTTAAGCGGCCCGCAAAACTCGATCAAATCCTTAATCGGTGTGCCTAGGCGTACAAGTAAATTTTTAGGAGAATTCAGGCAGCTGCCGGTAACAGTGACTATCCGTTCAATTAAAGGTTTGCCTTTATAAACCGCTTCATAAATCGCATAAACCGTCGCGACATTTTGCACCAGAACTCCAAGGTCAAAAGGCAGCTTACCGCGGGGAACCTCCCGGCCGAGTATATTTTTAATTAATTGTTTTTCTCCGCCTTGAGGATATTCTGCAGGAAGAACTTTAACTTTGATACCCGGAATTTCAGAAAAAACTTGAATGGCTTCAGGTTTATTCTCTTCTATTCCCATATAGATATCTTTTATGCCCAAACATCTGGCAATTAAGAATATACCTGCGGATATCTGGCTGGTCTTTTCAACCATCAAACGCGCATCGGCTGTTAAATAAGGTTCACACTCTGCGCCATTGATAATCAAAACATCCAGCGGCCGGGGCGGATTAAGTTTAATGTGCGTGGGAAAACTTGCCCCGCCCATGCCGACTATCCCGGCATCTAAAACAATCTTTTGCAGCTCTGGAAGCGTGAGCTTATCTATTTGCCGCTGATCTTTCAGGAGGTATTCTGACGGATTATCCTGCCCGTCGGCTTCAATCACCACAGCTTTGGCTCTCCCCAAAACCGGATGCGGCCAATCCTGGATTGCCACAACCTTACCCGATATTGAAGCATGAACCGGCGCGTAGAGGCGGGCGGAAATGCTGGCGATCATTTGTCCGGAACTGACCGTATCCCCAACCTTTACTTGCGGGTTGCATAACTTACCTAAATGCTGGATTAAAGGAATATAAACTTTTACCGGCAGCGGAAAATTCTGCGTCAGCTTATTTTCCGAATAATGTTTATTCTCCGCTAATCTAACCATGCTACCTTTCGGTTAAAGATCAAACTAGTTAAACCCAAAATGCTTAACAGGCATCCGACACAAACCAAGATTGACACATGTGAAAATTTCTCCGCCAGCAAACTGCTGATAAACATAAACAAAAGAAAACCCAGATGCATCACTATTTCTAAGGAACTGAAAATCTTGCCCATCATTTCATTATCACTGACCTTATGGATAATCGTATTGGAAGCAATCATAATCGGAGCAATAATCAAGCCCAGGCATAAAGCTAAAAATGCCGCGATAATGAAATTAGGAAAATAGAATATCCCTAAAGCAAAAATGACCAGCATAATCCCGCTGGCAATTAAACAGGCAAAGATGATCTTGTAGTGCGAAATACGCTGGCCGAATTTGCCATAAATTAAAGAACCCAGGAATAAACCGATTCCTAAAAACATAACCAAAAGCCCCAGGTCCTTAGTTGCCGAATGCAGCGTTTTTTGCACAAAAACGATCACCACGACATAAACCGCCCCCAGCGCCGACCAAAGCGCAAAAATTATCCCGGCGGTAAAACGAATATCTTTTTTCCGGATAAAATACAAAATCCCCTCTTTAATCTCCTGGACTACGGATTTTCTAATTACCTCCACGATCTCTTTACTGACTTCTTTAAACTTAAAATTCATCGCGGCCACAAAACGCTTGGAAATCAAAAAAATAAATGTCCCGGAAATTAAAAAACTCAATGAATCCAGATAAAAACCGCTTTTGGCTCCCAGCTTCTCCACCAGTACTCCGCTGATCCCAAAACCTAGAACTGCCGCGATCATTCCGGAAGTATTAATAAGTGAATTGGCAATCAGCAAGTCTTTTTTATCTACCAGATCCGGAATAATCGATAGTTTAGCCGGGACGAAAAATCTGCCTATAGAAAAAGAAATAAAGATAATCAAATAAATCGGGGCCAAATTTTTAGTATAGAATAAAAATAGCGGGATGGAAAAAGACAATAAGCTGCGCAGAAAATCGCAGGCATACATCGTACGCCGCCTGTCCCAGCGGTCAACATATACCCCGGCAACCGGGCCGATCAGAAACACGGGGATAATCGTAAAGGAAAGAATCTTGGCAATTTGTAAAGTTGAACCCGGAGCACGCAGGTAAACAAAACCGATCAGGGCCATCTGGCCCAGCCGATCACCCAACTGAGAAACAATCTGACCGCCCCACAGTAAAAAGAAGTTACGGTTTTTTAAAACTTCACGGAATTTGGCCATCAGTTTGGGTTAAAATACACCAACCGCTTGTTCCAGGAAACCCGGAATAGCTGCTATTAGAAAAAATTAAGCCGATGAGTGGAATCGAACCACCGACCTTGACTTTACGAAAGTCCTGCTCTACCAACTGAGCTACATCGGCAATAATATTTTATAGCGAATCCGCCAACGCTTTAGTGGCGGAGAGCTACATCGGCAATTTTTCAAGTATTATACCAATTCCTGAACAATAGTCAATTACTCGCTCGCCTAAATCTTAAGCTCTCCTGCTCAATAATCAAAGACAGGCTAGCGGCTTATCAAGCATAAAAAATTACCTGGCCTAAGATCTAAGAAGATAATCTTTCCGAAACTCGGCGTTATCCGGCTTTTCCGCATTAAAAAAGATTGACAAATCGATAATTCATGGTAAATTATTGTAAATAAGCTTGAATTTAGAGGAGAAACAAAGAAATTGATTAGTAACACGCACAAACCGCAAAGCAGCAACAAATAATAACTATGCTTTGCGGATTTTTTTTCCCCTAGCCTTATGCGGCTGACGGGGAATTTAGTAATAGATAGTCAAAAGCTTATGGCTTATCAAATCATAAGCTCAATTTCAAGAAAAGGAGAATCAAGATGGCAAAGGGTAAAGTAAAATGGTTTAGTAATCAAAAGGGTTATGGATTTGTTACTTCTGAAGACGGCAAAGATGTTTTTATTCACTTCAGCGCTATCACTGGAGAAGGATATAAATCTTTAGCGGAAGGTGATGAGGTCGAATTTGAGGTTACCCAAGGACCTAAAGGTGACCAGGCAACTAACGTAAAAAAGATATAGCTTTTACGTATTAACAAACCGGAAAAGACCAGTTCGCAACAGAACTGGTCTTTTCATTTATCGAATACTTCTTTTAGAATTACATTTGCGATATTGGTAGCCAGAAGCCGGTTGCCTTTATCTGTACAATGCCCAAAATCCCCGGCAAACATATCCCTAAAATACTCCTTATAACTGGATTGCCGGAGGGCTTCTTTAAATATTTTCTCATTATCGACAAAGATTACCCCGGTATCATCCTTGAATATTCTTTTTAACGGTTCTACATCGCGCATCGGATACTGCATACAGACTAATTTTACCCCGCGGCGATCGAGGATTTCTTTAAGCTTGCGGTAGTTGTTAACGGTAGCCGGATTATAGAACCACAGTTTTAACTGACGAACGATGTCTGTATATTCTTGCGCTGATTTATCTTGATTGGTTTTTTCGGACAATGCCAGAATTGCCCTATAAGCATTATCATTTTGGGGATCTATCTCTACGGCTTTTTTAAATAAAGCTTCGGCTTGCGGGAGTTTGCCTTGGTTTACATAAAGCCATCCCAGTTTAAAATAGACATAGTTGTTCTGCGGATTTAATTCCAGGGCTTGCTTAAGCAAAGCTTCGGCTTGCGGGAGTTTGCCTTGATACATATAATTCCATCCTAATTCGCTATAAGCATTATCATTCCTGGGATTTATTTCTAAGGTTTTCTTGAATAAATCTTCAGCTTGAGGAAATTTATGCTGATCCCGCAAAAGCCGGCCCAGCTCAAAACAGGCATCATCATTGTTAGGATTCAATTCCATGGCTTTTTTGAATAGATCTTCAGCTTCCGGGAATTTACCCTGATCCCGCAAAAGCCGGCCCAATCTCACATAAGCATTATCCTCTTGAGGATTAAGTTTTATAATTCTATCCAGCGTCTTTGCGGCTTGTTCAGGGTCTATCTTTGGATCAGGCGGCAAAACATTTCCCTGGGGAATTTTATTTTTTAATCCGGTGGCCGGTGGATTTTTAAATTTCTGAACAATATGCATATACACAAGCCGCATAAACCTATATGTCCGGCAATGCCGGAATATTCCTGCAGCCGCTTCAGGAATATCTTGATAATAACTAATTCCCGCATCGTTACCACCAGCCATTATAATTACCATATCCGGCTTATAGCTTTTCAGATTTTGCTCTAAATTCAAAAGTATAGCCGTGGTATTGGTCCCGATAACACCTTTATCAATTACGCTGAATTTTATCCCGGTATTGCGCTGGTTTAAGATCTCTTCCAAAGCCCCGGGGAACTGCCCGGCAGTAGTAGATTCCCCTAAACAAAGGATCCGGTAGCTGTCTTTCTGTTTTATGGACTGCAAATTTCTATGTTCTTGCACGGAGATAAAAATAAATCCGCCCAGGCGCAGGCCGATCTCCAGGAGCATAAAACACAAAAATAGCCCGTATAATACCAGGGCTATTTTTTTATTAAAAAGTATTTTTGGTTTTAACAACCTGTTTTCCCGCATAGCATAAAAGGGGAGTCATAATCACTCCCCTTAAATTAAATGCCGAGAGAGGGAATCGGACCCCCCACGCCGGCCTTTTCAGGGCCGCGCTCTACCACTGAGCTATCTCGGCTAGAAATCCTCGAATCTTTTGATATATTGTACACAAATTCCTTAAAAAGAAAAGAGAAAAAACAGATTAATAGTTGTTTTTATCGGTTTATTTATTTTTAAAAACCTTGGTAAAACAAAAAATCATCAGAAAAATGATCGCTTCCCAGGAAATAATCAGGAATATCCATCCTCCCAGCTTCAATTAGCCGCTCCTTTCGCTAGATTCCCTGCGCCGCCAGGCGATTTTAACTAGAATCGCTAAAATTACAAATATCAGGAATAAACCCAGCCGGGTAGCCAAAATAAACGGTTTATCACAGGCGGCAATATTCTTCATCATGATTTTAGGAAGCCACTCCTGCGCAAACCACATACTTAATATAACAAATAAAAATAAGGGAGTGATATATTTAATAATAAATTTATAGGACTTGGGGATAGACATACCGGCGCCCTTATGCATCTCCTCCCAGGCCTGATCCATGCCAAAAACCCAAACAAAGAGCACTGTCTCGATAGTCGCAAACACTACCAGAAAGAATGTCCCGCCCCAGAAATCCAGCTCATCAACTACCCCGCGACCCAGAAAAAATACCGCCGGCTGGCATAAAATAAAAGAAACTATGCCGAAAATTGAAGCCGCGCGCTTCCTGTTAAGATTAAACTCATCCTCAAGAAAAGTCACTGCCGGCTGAGCTAAAGAAACTGAAGAAGTTATCCCGGCTAGAAATAAAAGAAAAAACCAGAAAAAACCGAAGACTTGAGGCCAGGGTAATTTATTTAAAATCAGCGGCATGGTTACAAAACCTAAATTAAATACTCCCGATTGGGCAATGGATTTTATATCTACCGGGCCGAAAAATACAAAGGCGGCCGGAATAATTATACTGCCTCCTAAAATAACCTCAGCAAACTCATTGGTAGCCGAAGCCGTCAAACCGGAAAGCACGACATCGTCGTTTCTTTTCAAATAACTGGCGTAAGTAAGAATTACGCCGATCCCTACGCTTAAGGTAAAAAATATCTGCCCGGCTGCCTCCAGCCAAACTCGAGCCGACTTAAGCGCGGAAAAATCCGGGTTCCATAAGAAACCGAGCCCGGCCAAGATGTTCCAATCCGGCTTGCTTGGATCCGGAACCCCCAGTGTTAGGACTCTAGCCATTAATATTAAACCAAAAATAAACAATAGCGGCATTGCCCAATTACAAAGTTTTTCAATCCCGCCTTTGATGCCGTAATAAATCACCCAAATATTCAACAAGAAAACGACCAAAAAGAACGCATAAGCAGTCGATATCCCGCTAAAATATTGGTTCTTCTCCAACCCTTGGAATCCAATTAGAAAACTACGTAAAGAATTCTGGTCTAGGAGGCTGGTATATTGGCCGGTTAAAGCAAAAAAACTATAAGCTAAAGTCCACGATTCAACAAAAATATAATAGATAAAAATAACCAGCGGGCCAAATATCCCGATCACGCCGAAATATTTAATAAAGCGGTTTTTCTTCCAGAGGCTATGAAATATTCCGGGAGCAGTGCCGTGTTCAAAACCCCCTCCGTAACGGCCGAGAGTCCACTCAATCCACATCAGAGGTATCCCTAGAAGCAAAAGAGAGATAAAATAGGGGATCATAAACGCTCCCCCGCCGTTGGCTGCGGCTTTAGCCGGAAAACGCAAGAAATTTCCCAGGCCGATGGCAGAACCTGCCACCGCCATAATAATTCCTAAGCGCGACCCCCAGCTGTCTCTTTTTCTTTTCTGCTCCATTATTTTACTACATGGCTTTAAGGGCTTCCTGAATCAACGGTAAGATGCCTTCAGCTTCTTCCTTAAGCAGACGGCCGAGCTTTGCGAAAGCATACTCGCCATTCCTGTCTTTCACTTCTCTGACGATTTGAATCTTTTTAACACCCTGGTTATAGGAATAAACACTAACCACGATCTTACCGGAATCATTCTCCCAAAAACGCGTAAATACTTGTGTGTCTAGACTGCTGTCGTACGGCATTGTGACCTCCTCGTGTATGAACACGACACCGGCGCAATTCAAATAAGCGCCGGGTGTAGTATCCCTTAGTTTACAAACATAACATTCGCGTAATATCAAATAATGCGGGTATTTTCCTTTAAAACTTTTTCCCGTGCCGGTAAGGCCGGGTTTTATTATACTCAATCTTCTTGAGCAGCGCTTTTTGCAAATCTATCTTACGCGAACCGCAATAATCAAATATTCGGATGCAGCAATCAGCCAGCTCCTCGGCTAACGCATCGTTCCCGGCGTGATTGCGCAATGCTTCCAAGGCTTCAGAGAGCTCTGAATGCATTAAAGCAATCAATTCTCCGTCGTTACGAAGATCCTCCCACCACCCTTTGCTCTGCGCAACCTGATGACATTCTTTAATCAGATCCTTAACTGCCGGATTCTTCTTTAACATTAGTTTTCCTCTCAATTTTTGGATTAAGCACTTCATCAATTCCAGCAAATATCCGTTTGGCGATCTCCTCTTTAGCGTAAATACTCGGACTGGATATTTCAATCAGCGTGCTTCCCGCCGCCTCCTCGGTAAAGAATATTCCTACCGGAGTAGTATCAGCC
>Ga0116170_10002691_pt1 | contig 16960 bp, 17 predicted proteins | sample AD_JPNHW1_MetaG_FD_89797 | JGI IMG/M metagenome (GOLD analysis project Ga0116170, IMG submission 89797) | Active sludge microbial communities of municipal wastewater-treating anaerobic digesters from Japan - AD_JPNHW1_MetaG | ecosystem: Engineered > Bioreactor > Anaerobic > Digestate | place...
AGGACGTTGAACGGAAAATTGGAGGCGCGGATCGGGATCGAACCGATGCATAAGGATTTTGCAGACCCTCGCCTTACCACTTGGCTACCGCGCCATTCAAGTCGGGGGAAAAGATAGCGGGGGGCGAGCGGACTGTCAACCCGGTCCGGCGCTTGCCTTCGCGAAATCGCTGAAAAATCGAGTTTTCCGTTAGACAATTCCCCGCATTTTCAATAAATTTCAAGGAAATTGGCGGAAGTCAGGCCGGGACGAGGCGCATTCCCCGGTCGGCCGCCGAAGCGAGCGAGGTGCCGACATGTCCAATGTGATGACAGAACTGAAAGCGGAAATTTCCCGTCTGGCCCGCAAGGAAGTCAAGAAGGCCTTGGCGCCGGTCCAGCGGATCAACGCGGCCCATCGCGGACTCATCGCCGACTTGCGGCGCCAAATCGAGGCCTTGCAGAAGGAAACGAAGGCCTTGGGCCAGGGGCGGTCCGCCGTCCCCGCGGCCGCCGCGGAAGACGCGGAGCAAAATTCGCGTTTTTGGATCACGGGCAAGGGCGTGCGTTCCCTGCGGAAGCGCTTGGGTTTGACCCAAGCCGAATTCGGCAGGTTGGCCGATGTGAGCGTGCCGACGGTGGTCCATTGGGAATCCGCCAAGGGCGCGGTTCCCGTGCGCCGCAAGGAAACCATCGTGCGGCTGCGGGACATCCGCGCCCTGAACAAGCGTTCGGCGGCGGCCGCGCTCGAAAACCGCCGTTGACGACGGCGCCGTCCCCATGATACATCCGACGAGGCTGATCGCCTCAGGTCGGGGCGTAGCGCAGACTGGTAGCGCGTTTGCTTGGGGTGCAAAAGGTCCCGGGTTCAAATCCCGGCGCCCCGACCATCTTGCAGGCCTTGGTAGACAAAGAGATAATGGATTTTCCCGCTTCGGCGGGAGAATCCATTTTCCTTTAGGTGGCGATTGAAGTGGCGATTGAAATGTCGACACGGTGTCGGAGATCTTGAAGCGAGGTGACGGAACATCGGGCCGTTTTGGGCGAGCAACGGCCGCCTAGATGCAATAATCAGGAGCAGGACTGTCCTTGCCAGTTTCCGTTTTCTGCGGCGCCGGCGGGATGATTTTGTCCATGACCGCCACCGCATTGACATGGGCCATGTCGTTGTTGGCGATATATCTGGTGGTCATATGGATGTCCGAATGGCCCATGAGCTGCGAGATCACCGCCAGGTTGACTCCGTTCGCGCCCAGGGCGGTGCCGAAGGAATGCCTGCAGCAGTACGGCGTCCTTTTCTCCAGACCGGCCCTCTCTGAAAGCCGTTCCATCCTTCGGCGCAGCGTGTCGCAGGTGTAGGGACCTTCCTTCCCGTTCGTAAACACGAGTTCCGATTTGGGATGCCGGCGCATCTGCCGGTTGACGATTTCGGCCGCTTCCGGCGTCAGGGGCAGACTTCGGGCCATGTATGTCCGCGCGGACGAGTCGGTTTTGTGTTCCTCGATTCGGATGCATGTCGTTCCGTTGGCGCCTTGGATATCGGCTTTCTTCAGTTCCCGCAGTTCTCGCGGACGCAGACCGGTTGCCACCGCGAACCTGACCAGATCGGCCATGTCCGGTTCGGCGGCGTCCAGCAGTTTAGCCAGATCATCTCGGGAAAGGTTTTTGGTCCTCGGAGGCTTTTTCCTGGCCGACGGGAACCGCTTGAAGGGCAGGTCGCAGATTTCGAATTCCTCACCCCAGCGGAAGGTCGTCTTTAGTTCGCGCAGGGCATGCGAGCCCCCGTTTGCTCCTCGGCCATGGTGCCGTCGGCAATGGGCATGAAAGGCGTCCAGATCGGCGTAGGTGACCTTAGAAACCATCTTGTCGCCGATGAAGTCCAGAAACAGGCAGACGTAATGCTGGCGGGTCACGAACGTCTTGTCGGCCCTGTTCTCCCTGACCCATTCCAGGTGCCTGACCGCCAATTCCTTGATATGGACGTCCTTCTTGCCGGCAACCGTCACCTGCGTGGTGCCAGCTCCGCCGACTGCCAGCGTCCCCTTGGCCAGTTGCGCCTCCAGTTCCCGCAGCCTGACCTTTGCCTTCTGGAGGTTCCGGCCTAGGTTGATTCTCTTGCCCTTGATGCGGGCATAGAAATTCCCGTTGGGATGGGCCTCTGGAGACCTCTTCCTCAAGCGGATTTCCTCCTGGGCTTGATCAGGTCCGACTCAGCGAATTCCTTGGGCAGGCGGGAGGACAGCCTGATGGGCTCCACGGACTGCGGGACGGCGCCGTGGCGTTCACGGAGGAAATCCTCCAAATCCCGCTCGGCGACCAGCAGCTTTGTGAAAATCTTGATGGTCTTGATCATCCCTTTTCCGATGGCCAGCCTCATGGCGCTCTCGGAGATTCCCGCCAGTTTGGCCGCCTCCCTGACGGTGTACTTGCGCTCATGGACCAGCATTCTTTCGTCATTGCCACGAGCATCCGGCGCCTGTGGACATACGGCAAGGCCGTTGTCCTGGGGCGGGTTCGCCGAGCTGTTCGGGATTTGACTCATGCCTCCATTATACAGATATCCGGCAAGCAAAATCCCGGTGAACCAAAACAATCTTCAGGGACGCCGTCGGAGGCCTGTGGGGGAGGGAAAGAAAAATCAAAAAATATGTTTTGGGCGAAAAAGTTCTTGAAGCGAATCTGTATAATGCTTCCAACCCCGCATTGTCGGGGAACCCAAAAGGAGAATACAAAATGAGCAGAAATAACAGGAAACAAGGCCAAAGGGCGGACGGAAACGAGCAGGTTAGGTACACGGCAGAGGAGAAGGAGATAATCCTGGCCATCGCCGAGGAACTGCGGGCGACCGAAAAGTCCGAAAACAAAATCGGCAAATACGTGGATAAAATGGTGGCCATGCACGGCGGAACCCAGTATGGCGAGCGCACGGTCGAGAAGATAGCGGCCTACCCCGATATCAATTGCTCGGCCCAGCACCTGCGGCACTGCTGGAACCTCCACCGGTTCACCACCGCCTACGGCGACAAGCTGACGCCGGAACGCAAGCAAGTGTGCCGCTCGTCGATGTTCCAGATCGCCCGCCTGCTGGATCTCGCGCCTGACATGGATGAGAAGGAACTGCTGGTGGTGATCGACGACTGTATCCATACAACGGTCGCGCGGGGTCTCCCCGTGGACGGGGTGCGGGAGCTGGTAAGCCGCCGGCTCGATGAGTTCGGCAGGTCGCGGAAGCCCTCTAGGAAAGGGCCGAAGACCACCGCCACCAAGCCCCGGTTGGCGGCAACCGACGAGTTCGACTTGGTCGAGATCGCCGACGGCATTTCTTGGATGGCCGATGCCGAAAAGTTCGAGGTTCACCGTGTTGTCGCGCCGGAAACTCGGATGGGGCTCACAAGGCTGATCTGCGAAATCATCAACATTTCCCGCCGTTTGCCGGATGGGGGGCCGAACGAGGACTTGGGTAACGCCCTGATCAGAAAAGGTCAGGAACTTGAAGAGATCGGCAGGCAACTGCTGGAGCCGGCGGGACAGCCAGCGGAGGTGAAATAATGCGCGACATACTCACCGAACTCCGCCCCAGGGCGTTCGCCGATTTCGCCGGCAACGAGGAAACCGTAGCGACCCTCCGGCGCTTGATCGCCAAGGATCGCGTTCCCTCCGCCCTGCTCATCAGTGGCGAGCCCGGCAGCGGGAAGACCACGTTGGCCACCATCGTCGGGCGGGCTCTGAGCTGCGAGAACTGGAAGCCCGGCGTCTCCGACCCCTGCGGGAGGTGCAAGCCCTGCACCTGGGCCAGGGTCGGCGCCTACCCCTTCAACGGTCAACATTTCCCACCCGGGGCCAAGCCGGCCGAAAAGGCCTTCGTGGACGCCGTCAAGGCCGTCGAGGGAGGCGCGGTGCTCTGTTCGGACAGCCACCGGGCGGTGATGACGGCGGACGACCTCGACGGACTCCCGCGCCCCCTTCAGGTCATCCTGCGGGGGAGCCTGGACAACCCATGGCCCGCCGGGAACCTCGTCGCGACATCGGCCGAACCCGATAAGCTGGATGCCCCGTTGCGCCAGCGGATGATCGAGTACCGGCTCCAGGCGCCGACGGTGGACCAGATGGCGGATTGGTGCGTCAGGATGCTCAAGGGCAAACTGGGCCTCAAGGTGAAGGAGCGGGGCGCCGTAGAGAATCTCGTGGCTTTGGCGGGGATGAACTTCCGCAATGTCCTCAAGATCGTCCACGAACTGGTGGCCGACGGCGACGAGGTCGACGCCAAGACCGTCCGGATGGCGGCGATGGCGTGCGGATTCGGGCTGTAGGGGCTGAATTTGAATCACGTGGTTCAAATCAGGCTTTCGCGGGGGAGGCCGACTCAGACGGTTGGTCGCCGTCGTTTTGTTCCCGGTAGTTCAGTGCCTCCTCCGGGATCAGGTGGCGGCAGAGGCGGGCGTCCCACTCCTCAAGCCCGAAGTGGCGGCAGAAGGATTCCCATCGGACCTTCAGGGGCCCGATTTCAAGGCGGTCCTCGTCCTCCCGTAGGCGCTTCAGGACGCCGACTGCAATGTTGGCGAAGAAGCGGAGGGTCTCCAGGATCATCTTGTCCGGATCGTAGTCCACCTTACGGTAGGCGCTCTTGATGTAGCCGTATTCGTAGGTGCTGTTCTCGATTTTGAGCATCAGGCCGGTGGCCGCCGCCAATTCCTTCACCCAATGCACGGAATCGTTGTAGCCGAAGGTCGCGGGTTCGGGCACTTCAAACAGGGCGGCGGCGACATCCTCGCCGGTCGGAAGTCCCGCCACGAAGGCCTCGCGCTTGGCCCTGCGTTCCGCCTCCTCCTGCTCCCGTTGCCTCTGCCGTTCGGCCTCCCGCCGCTCCCGTTCCGCCTCGTCGGCCGCTTCGGCGATGGCGATGGCCTTCTGGTGGAATTCGCTCCAGGAGCCGGAGAACGATGTGAACCACCAAGTCTTGTCGCGCTTCCTGGGGCGGGCCATGCACCACCAGACCAGCCAGGCGGAAATCACGTCGGGCCGCCGAAGGTTCTCCGGCAGGGCTTCCAGGCATCTGGCGGCGAAGTCGATATCCTTCTCGGAGGCGGTGATGGGGGAGCCGGTGCATTTGGTGAGCAGCGAATAGTATGCGTGTGGAAGTTCACGGGGATCGACTAGGCCGTATGCCGTGAGCACTTCCCTGAACTCCTCCTCGGGTTTGAAAGAAGAAGAATCCCTCACAGGAAGGGAGGTGGGCTCCTCTTCCCTTCCTTCCTTTTGAGTTACCTTATCTTTATTCCTTTTTCTTCTATTCCTGTGGCACCCGTCAATTTGACTGGTGGCATCCGCCAAATTGACTGTCTCTACCCGTCGATCTGACTGGTGGCATCCGTCAATATGACTGGTGCTTTCCGTCGGTTTAGCGGACTCGGTCACCGTGAACCGTTTGTCGGCCCCCCGGCCCTTTCCGCCATTGTTTCTGGACATAACCGCCGATCTGCGGATCGCATTCTCCACCTTGTAGAGTGGTACGCCGAGTGCTTTTGCGATTGCCTCGTTGCCCTCCCAGTAGTCCTTGTCCGCCTTCCGGTGCCATTCGATCTGGGCCCGGACATAGAGGCGGATCAGGGCGGGAATGTCCTTCGGCTCGACAAGGCACTCCTTCACAAGCGCGGCGACGGCCTCGGGATGAATCCATGGCCGCTCCCTGTCCCTGCGGTCAGCCACGGCTCTCCTTCGGCGACTCCTCCTGCTGCGGATCCAGGATATCCATGAGTCTCGCTCTTACCAGTTCGCTGACGGTCGTGTCCTCCATCGCCGCCCGAATGCGCAGGCGGCGGTGCTGATCGTCCGTCACAATCACCTGAATGGGTTTTATCCCTTTCTCCAATCTTTCTGATGCACGCATAACCATTTTCTCCTTTCTTTCGGATGGATGGTCATTCCGTACCCACGGGACGAAATCCTGCCTGCCGGTCGAAAATATCTCGGGGATATTTCACAAGTCCGAAGGGGGGCGCCGGCCGAATGCCAAGGAAAATGGGGAATTCCGACGGTTTATATGGGCGACGAAAAAATTTCGGCGGATTTCCGGCGGCGGTCAGCGATCGCTGTATAAAGACAGTTAACATCCGGCGGAGATCCGTCGGGAAGGAGATGAAATATGGATAAGACAAAATGTGATGACATGGATGGAGAGAAGGAGAGCGGGCCGGAAGAGCCCGCGGATTGGATTCCGAACAGGAACCTGTTGTCCAGCAGCGTGAGCAAGAAGGGCGACGGCGTCTTGGCCTGGGCGATGATGATGCCCCGCAATCGCTGCCCCTTCGCATCGGAGGTCTGCAAACGGCTGTGCTACACGTTCGTGGGCAACTTCCCCTTGCAGGACGAACGGCACAGGGAGAACTTCGAGTTCAGCAAGAGCCCGTTGTTCGTCGGGGCGATGACGGAGGAGATATGCCGTTTCGCCGAAGTGAACCGCGGAAGGGATGTCGCGACCGCCGTCCACGAGCGGGGGGAGTTCTACAGCCTGGAATATTTGGCGAAATGGGGGGAAATCATCTCGTCCACAAGTCGTGTCGGAAATCTGTCGTATTTCATCTACACGAGGTCGTGGCGGAATCCAGCCTTTCGGGAGGCGCTGGAGGAGTTGGCCTCGGACAATCCGCATCTGCGGATCAACCTATCCCTGGACGCCGACATGGTCTCGAAATATGGGGTGCCGAAGCGGATCGGGGACGGCAACGTGATCTATCTTGCCGAAGATGACAGGGATCTTCCGCCGCCCGGAGCCAACCTGGTGCTGCGAAACCTACGCATCAGGCACGACCGGCCGATGGAGCGGATCGGCGGGGTGCTGGTCTGCCCCAACGAGTCGGGTCTGTACGTGGCCAAGAGGCGGGGGGAGCCGTCGCTCCTGAAGGGCGCGTGCAGGAGGATAGAGTGCCAGTCCTGCCGGCTCTGCATCGACAGGTCGGAGTCGTTCTGGGACGCCATGAAGCACCGCTACGCCGGGACGCCAGGGGAGGAGCCCCATGAGGCCGAGTCCAATCCCGACCATGGGGATGGGCCGGCCGCAACCAACGAAGGGGGGCATCCATGAACGGGCATCCATCCGACCGGCATTCGTGGCGAGAAAAGGCCGAGTTCCGCCTCCGGAACGCAATCGCTCGCTCCCGGCGGCAGCCGTGGGCGGCGAAGGCGGCGCAGATCCACCGCGCGGAATTGATCCTATGCTCCATGGCTCCGCCGGCCGGCGTCTCCGAACCGGATTGGGTGCGCAGGATGAACTGGCTCTGCCGGACGGCGATGCAGGGCGTCGTCCAGGAGCAGGCTCTCAAGGACCTCAAGGCCAAGGCGGAGGAGTCCAAGATGCGACGGATGGTGCTGGAACGGATAGCGGACCTTGGCCGTCGCTTGGAATTGACTGAAGATGTGCCCGGAAATGAGGAATTCCTGAAGGCGTGCAGGCTCTATTCGGATGAATTCTGCGTGAGCGTAAGGGATGAGGGAGGCGACTACGATGGCGCGTCGTTGTTCTAGGTACACGTTCGATTCGCTTGAAGGGGGTATGGGCCAGGCCTTGCCGCAGGGGGAGGACCCGGCATGAGACCGGCAAAATCCCGTGTCGCCATAGTCAATGAAGGCCAGCCCTGCCGGAAGTGCCGGACGCCGGTCGTCAAGAAGGCCGCGAAGGCGAAACCGAGGGGAGGCAGGGCGTATTTCTACGAGTATTGCTTCCGCTGCCCGCGGTGCGGGACCGTCTACTTGGTCGCTTCGGCCAGGAGGGAGTTTCCGGAGGAGGGGCCCCTGTTCCCGTGACGGCCCACGAGGAGCCGGGGGGAGGGGGAGGGCCACGGGATGCTCCATTCGCCCGGACGCTACACGGGCCATCGTGGAGGCCATGTGGGGCATCCCGGTGGCGATTCGGCAGGTCCCTGGGGTGGCGAGATAGGGAGAGGATGCGTTCCTGCGCCTGTCACGAACTTTGCTCAGAGCCACTGCGAGGCGGTGGGCCTGATGGGGAGGTATGTGTAAGGTCGATTGGCCGCGAAAGTAAGCCAGAGCCCGGTGCTCGCAAAGAAACGCCGCCCCAGGGAACCGTTTTGCCCTTATGCGCTACAGGGGCTTAATAGTTTTGGGTCATATTTTGGCCTTGAAGCTCATCCCGTCTTGAAAAAATGCAAAACGATCATTTTCGCCATAAAATCGTCGCATCTTCATTGCCGTTTTGTAGAAGTCACTGTCATTTCTGTAATATTGGGGGTGACAAGTTGCGTGCCAGCGCTTGAAAAGAGCAATATATTCCGGTTCCTCGCCCGTCATGCGAATATATGCATCACACGCATCAATGAGCAAGATCTCGGTCCCTTGCGTCCGAAAGAGATGGATATCATTCGGATCACGGTCGGCATGTTTGAAAAAGTTTTCAGATTTACTGAGAAGATCTCTGAATGCTTTCTTGTATTGCGCTGGAATTCCGCCGGCGTCCTTAGACATTGCGAACGCCTCTTTCCGAGAATCACGGATGTCTCGCAATAGGTTATAGGCAGCAGCGGCAAGGGTGTGTATTGAAACGGGGTCGCGTGAGTTAAAATATAACAGGATGGCCGTCTGCAACTGCCGTAAGGCAGCGTCCAATTTCGATATCTGGAGGATATATTTCATATTATTATGGGCGTCAAGAGCGAGGGGGGCGACACCTTGTGGCGAGGATCACGGACCTGCTTATTCGCTGCTTCTTTCATTATTCTAATGGGAGGCGATCGCCATTTTCCTCGAATTCGACGAGGAGATTATGAATTCGCATGATCTCGACAATGAGCGGTTCAATCACAACCTGATTGCCCAATATTTCAAATGTGCCGGAATCAACGAAATAGGCCCGGAAGTAATGCCGAGGCGTGCAGTCTGAAGCAGGCGTTGGGCCGAAGTAGTACGGGACAACATATCCAGCCGACATTGTTTGGAGGTACGTGTCGAGCTTTTCATCAAAATGCTCGATGTGGTCCCGGACCGTCCGAGATTTGAGGGGGCTGTCGTCTGATACCTGAAGTGCCTTTCGTAATTGTATTCCACGGGAATTATGCGCGCTTCGTGATGGCCAAAAGTATCTGGACAATGCCCCCGACTGTAGAAGAATATTCTGTAGATGGTTAAGCGCCGACTGTATATTTACCAGCGATGGACCGTCTTTTATCTGTAAGAGTATGTCCTTCATCCATCCAGCAGACGACAAAGCCGACTCGGTCAGCGCGAGCATGCTAGTGATATAGAACGCCTCGAAGGGTGCCCATATCGGATTGTCTGCTGCATCAGCCATGATTTGTCTTTAGTTCAGGCGTCAACGGAAGGGATGAGCTTCGCCAAGGACATCCAGGCCGCAGCAAATGCCTTGGCTTTCTCGGCGTTGCTCACCATGTACTCCTCGTTCATGCCTGTCGTGGATGTAATCGCGATCTTGCCATATTGGGCGACGGGAATCTGATGGTTGTCCTTGAAGCGCCGGTCTGGCGTTCCGTCCTTGTTGACCTTTTTCCAGGTGTTGCCAACGACGACAGCGTCGTCGGGGACGCCTTCTTCTTCGATGAACCGTTGGGGGTGTACTCCAGTCTGATATCCTTATATTCCAGCAAAGCGAAACTATCGGTAGAGATGAAATAGACGGCAAACGCGGGAAAGAAATAGATGTCGCCGCCGTTTGCGTTCACAAGATGTGGCACCATCCAGTCCGACTCGATAATATCACACCTGCCAAGCCGGAATGCGACCGGCTTCCGGTCAATGGTGCGGGTGGCTGAAGTCCGTTCCCGCACCCGGTTGGTTGATCGTTGGCCGACCGTATCCCAGATGCGGTTCGCTTTTGCCATTTGCGCAAAATCATCGCACAGAAGATGAAACGCCCCGGCAACCGCATCGGGAATGTCGATTTGGGTCTGTAGCCTTGCCAGCCGTTCCTGTTCTTCAAGTTCTGCTCGCTTGGCGGCGGACTCGGTCGCTGCGGCTTGGATCTGTCCATACTTGGTCTTGAACAGCCGGCGAAGTATGAATCCGTTTTTCCATGAGGAACAGCGAGCTACATTTATGGACTCTTCACGACGGGCAAGGTCCAGTTCCCTGGCTATTGCGTCATGCTCCCGACGGGCCTGTTCGAGCAGGCGCTTGAACTCTGACAATCCGGGTGTGGTCAGGCCGGCGGACCCGGCGCTTTTGATGCTCTCCAATTCTGAGGTGGGGCAGGGGATCTCCGGTGGCTGCTGGTCGGAATGCTGTGCGGGATGAGCGGGGACATCCGGCGGTCGAGGTCCGTGCGATTTGCCGAGTGCATGCCGAAAGGCTATGCCGGTTCCGGGAATGCGCGTTGTTATTGCCGGGCCTTGCGGGCCGAGGGTCGCCCGAAGCGGACCAACGCCGATGGAAGTTGAAAGGCCGCGAGGGGATAGCGTGATGCGCACGCCGGGCAAAGGACTGAATGATTTTCTGAAACGCCAGCCCATGTCGGTTCTCCTTTTGTACGGGAGCGGTAAGTCTTTCCGCCGACAAGGCTAATCGTCATGGGCAGCCCCTGGCAAGGTCAAAGATGTGCGGTGTAGGAGGTGTTGTGGGCGGCGGCGGTCTACGTTGAATTCCAACACCAGTGCCAGAATCACCCAGATTTGAACCGTGCGGTTTGGATCAAGCCGATGTCGAGAACAGAGGCCAGACTTCGCCGTTCCCGCCCCTTGCCGGACTCGCACTTCTTCCCCATTTGGATTGAGGAAAGCGGCATCTTCCTTGCGAGGCTCGAAAGTTGGCGTTAGAACATGGCCACTTTCATCATTATTCCTCGTCATCCTCTGGCTGTTCGACGTGATCTGGCCGTGGAACTGTTTTGATGTCGGGAAAGTCTCCAGGGGTATCTTCTGGACATCCGGAAGATGGTTTTTATGGGGAGGGGGGGGGCTTTTCGGCCTTTGGGATATCCATTGGGACACCCGGAGGGCAAGGCGGGCCTGTTAAAGCATTGGGCATGTTTCCCCGTTTGGATGGACTTCCCGATCCGTCCGACCCTATAATGACCGCCCATGAAGAAGAATCCTGTCGGGGGATTAGAAAAAGGAACCGCCATGAACGCATTGTCCGTCCTCAAAGCCGAAATCTCCCGTCTGGCCCGCAAGGAGGCCAAGCAGGTCGTCGCTCCCGTACAGAAGGCCTCCGCGAACTATCGAGGACTCATCGCGGGGCTTCGAAAGCGGATTGATTCCCTGGAGAAGGATCTGGCCGTCCTGAAGCGGGCCATTCCGTCTTCCGAAAAGGCCTTGGCTGCCAAGACGGAACCAGAAGGACGGTTCTGGATCACGGGCAAGGGCGTGAAATCCATGCGGAAGAAAGCCGGTCTGACCCAGGAGAAGTTCGGGAAACTTGTCGGCGTCAGCGTTCCAACCGTCGTGAACTGGGAGAAGGTCGAGGGCAAGGTCGATATCCGCAAGAAGGCGACGATGGCCAGGCTTCAGGGGCTGAAGGGGAAGGGGAAACGGGAAGTGGCGGGGATACTGGGGGATTAGCACGGGCGAGCAATTGGGCGCCGATACCAATAGAGGTTGAGGCGGGATCATGATATAGACTGTCTCGCAGTCAAGCCCTATGGGTTCTGTTTCCGATGCAAACGCATTATATCATTTTAAATGATCCAAACGAGGCGAATCCTGCATTTGAGGACTTCGGGGGAATCCGGATTTTGCGTCCCAGTCATGTCGCCGAAATTATGGTGCGAGTAGATGCCGAGAAGCATTTCCGGGCTCGGTATGCCCCCGGAGTGGTCTCGGGCAAAGAAAATGTTAATGACGTATACCGCCATCATTTCGCCTTCTATGCCGACACCCTGAATCGTGTTCTGCCTCCCATAGCCTCCCGGGATTTCATTGAGCTTCTGCTCGGCCAATACGACTATAATGCCGGGAATCTGACGAGCTACACGGATGCTGAAGGCAAGATCTGGACCTATGCCTACGACAGCAACCACTGGATGCGCTCGCTCGCCGACCCCTTGTCGCAGACGACGGCCACCAACACTTACGATGCCTTGGGGATGGTTGTTACCCAGAAAAATGCCGCGGGAAATTCATGGGCATTCTTCGTGGTGCCGGGGTGGCGCAGCATAGAGCAGGACCCGTTCGGAGGCCGGACGACATACTATTTCGATAGCCAAGGCCGCCAAACCGCAATCGAGGACGCATTGGGCAACCGGCGCAGCGTCGGATACGACGGCCAGGGCCATGTCACGAATGTCATTGATGCGCGGGGCTTCCAAACCCGTTACCGGTATGATTCAAACCACAACCTGACCAATGTGGTAGATGCGCTAACCAATACCACCGTACTCACCTATGACATCCAGCATCGGCTTGTTTCCGTTCGCGATGTGCTGGGCCATGTCACCCAATATGGATACGACATCGAACATCATATCACCAATGTGGTGGATGCTTTGACGAACGCCACGGCGACTTCCTACCGCGCAGATGGTCTACCGCAGACCATATCGGGGCCGCGCGGGGAAACGACAAGCTACACATATGATGGTTTCGGAAATCCCGCCACGATCATCCGGACAGATGGAGGGACGGAATCGCGCACATGGAACGCTTGCGGAGACCTGTTGACCCTGACCGATGCCAACACCAATACGACGATCTATACATACGACAGGCGAAGGCTGTTGACCTCCGTGTGCGACCCGTATCAGCGTCGAATCACAAACGTCTATAACGCCGCCGGGCTCCTGGTGACCAGCGTCGACAAGCGCAGTGGAACCAATGCCACGGCCTACACGCCGACCTACAAGGTGGCCAGCGTCCGCTACCCGGACGGCGGCATCGTCTCGAACTTCTATGATGCGGCCGACCGGTTGGTCCGCGTCCGCGATCCCATGGGCGGGGTGACCAGCAACGGCTATGACCAGGCCGGTCGCTTGCTCTGGACGGGCGATCCCTGCGGGAATGTGGTTAGCAACAGCTACGACTCCAACGGTAATGTCGTGGTGAGGTACGACGCCGCCAGAATGCCCGCCACCAACCGATACGACGGGCTGAACCGGCTGATATCCGCAACCGACGTGTTGGGAAACAGCATCTCCAACCGGTACAACGAGGCGGGCTGGTTGACGGCCACGTGGGATCGGGAGCGCAAAGCGACTGAGTATGAGCACGATGCAATGGGCCGGGTCTTAGTCGAACGTCGCTCTGGTTTGGAGCATCGGTTCGAGTACGACGCGGCCGGAAACCGCACCGCCTACGTCAATCCCAAGGACGAACGGATGGGATTCGGCTACGACCGCATGAACCGGCTCGTGACCGAAACCAATGCCATCGGCCAGGTGACGCGGTCGGTTTACGATGCCGGCGGAAACCTGCGCCAGAGGATCAACGCCAACGGCCAGACCAACTTCTTTGGCTATAATGCGCTGAACCAGATGACCAACCGCGTGTCCGGGCCGGAGAATGTGTCCTTCTGGTACGACTCGAACGGCAACCTGACGAACATGGTGGACAGCCTCGGGACTACTCGACAGACTTTCGATGCGATGAATCGCTTGATGCAGGTCTCGGACGTTTTCGGACAGACGGTCAGCAACCAATACGATCCTGGCGGGACGCCGTACGCAGATGGTCTATCCCGACGGAAAGGTCCAGACCTTTGCCTATGATAGTGCATTCCGCCTGACCAATGCGAATGCGTCGGCTTTCGGGCTTTCGGCGGTTTCGTACGGCTACGACTCGCGCAACAACTTGACCTGGGCGAACCTACCGGGCGGGCTGGTGGCCTCTAACGCTTACGACGCGATAAGCCGCCGCCTGTCGTGGTCGGTGTCGAAGGCCGGGAGTAACCTGTTGGCGCGCACCTGCGCCCGAAATCCGTTGGGATTCAGGACCAATGAAACGATTTCCGCGGGATTGGATGCCCTGGCGGGACCAGCGACGCAGACGCGAATCCACGATGCGGCGGACCGGCTTACCGGTCTGACGCAATCCGGATCGGACGCAACAAACACGCCTTTCTTCGATGCGGCGGGCAATGTGACCCAGCTTGTGGTGATGGCGAGGGGACAAACCTTCACTGCCCGCTACGGATACGACTTCAACAGCCGCCTGACCGGCGTGACGCGGCTACGCAACGCACCGGACGGATCTTCCGTAACCACCTCCGTCGCGCAGCTTGAATACGATGGCCAAGGATACCTATTGCGCATCATCGAGGACGGAAATGTTCGCCGTTTGGTGCGCGACCGGACCGAGACATTGGCCCGGCCGTTGGTGGAAATGGGGGGGACGACCAACGCCGTTTGCTGGTTCGTATGGGCCAACGGCAAATTGCTGGCGCAGGTCGCGAGCAACGGGACCATTCGCGTTGCGCATTCCGACGAGCTCGGGAAGATTCTGGCGTTGACCGACGGCAGCGGGGTTCTGACGGACGAATACGCCTATCAGCCCTATGGGCGAATGATCGCTCACAGCGGCACAAGCGATATGCCCTTTGCCTTTATGGGCGATTACGGTGTTTGGAACGCCGGGAAAGGTCTCTATCTCACCCGCCATCGCGCCTATGACGCCAACCTAATGCGTTTTCTCCAGCTAGACCCTATAGGCCTCGGTGGTGGATACAATCTTTATGCCTATGCGAAGGGTGCTCCGAGTATACTTATTGATCCCCTAGGTCTTCGCTCATACATATTCTTAATTGGGCAAGACTCACATGGTCTGCCGCTTTTAGAAACAGCAAATTCCCTCGCTGCGGATGTTGTCCAGTCTGGAGATTACAATTTTATGGAAGATTCTATTGTTATTCAAAGCATCTCTGGATTTAATGACTTTAATAGTGCTTTACAGAACAACTCGGACATTGCACAAATAACATATATAGGGCACGGGGGGCCTGGCATTTTATTTATCAATGACAGTCTTGCCGGACCTGATACAAATATAACAGGAACTGGCGGCGAACACTCGCCTGTCTGGGTTGGCCCGTTTGATTCAACAAGCGTGCAGCAACTTGACAGCTTTAATGTCAGGCCCGATGCGCAAATATATTTATACTCTTGTTTTTCGGGAAGGCCCGGATTGACTTATCCATCCATCGCGCAATCATTCGCTGATTATTTTGGCGTTGCAACATATGGCGGATTCTTTGGCACCAGTTTTGTGAATAATCGTCCGGAAACTCCATTGGGCTATTCCTTTTTCGCACCCAATACACCGCCAAAGCCATGAAAAAAATATTTGTTATACTATGTATTCTTATTATTACTGCATTATGTATTGTTATTGCATGGCGCACCCTGTTTTTGGGGACATATGAGTTGTGCCTACACTCTCGATTAATGATTACGGGTCACTACAATTCGGGATTTTCTTCTGGATATCTTAAGAGTGAAGAAGATCTTAATGGATTTATGTCGACAATTGGTTCGACAAGTCATGTGCCCTCAATTGATTACGCTCGATATATGTGGATATATTCGCCTTATGAAATAGAAAAAATATACCATTCTTTTGGGGCGGGAATGATATTCATTAAGCCAACCAAGACCCCGCAAGATGGTTTATCTATATATATGGTATGTGTGCGGCGCAGGGAAGCGGCGGGGCCTAAGCCAATGAGCCCCGCTCAATAGACGACAATTCAACGAAGGCCGCAATTAAAATGGGTATGCCTGTATCATAATATAATCGCTCATATGATTGTTGTGCGGTTCGGGTCGCCTAATTAAAGATTGGGGCGTTCATGTTGGAATTATCAGGGTGTCAGGTGGGAGTTGTCAGTATAGGCATCGAAGTCTAGCAGGGGGGGGAGATTCTGGCGTCGGCACCAAAATCGAGGCCATTATGAACCACTTGTTTCAAATCCGAAGGCGGTATGGGGAAGGGGGGCGGCAGGGCCTTTTATCACCCCCCGAACCGCTTCCCGCAATTGGCGCAATACTTGTCGGGGTTCCGGGCGATGTTGAAGCTGGCCCTGCCGGGGCTTGTGTCGGGACTTTACAGGGAGAGCGGCTCCTACTCCCGTCCGACCCCGACCCTGAAGAACCACTTCAGCGGGTTCACATCCTCCGTCGTGTAGGACACGTTGCTCCCCGTGCCCGAGATCGGGGGTGAATTGCTTTCCCAGGGGCCCTGTACGTTCGTCGCCCCGTACAGGCGATAGGTTCGACCCGTCAGCGTGGCCCAGGAAAGGGCGCAGCGTTCCGCATGGAGCCATGTGGACGTCACCCAGGCGCCGTCCTCCCACGTCACGTTGGTGCGCCAGGTGCCTTCAAAGGTCGGGATGGCGATGCCCCAGACGGAGGCGGGATTGGTCGGCTGCGACCCGGCAAGGACCTCGTCCCCGTCAAGCATCCCGTCGCCGTCGGAATCCGGGTCGTCCCACAGGGTGCCGTACACATAGGTCTCGTCGTAGTCTGTCAGGCCGTCGGCGTCCTCGTCCGCAACGGGGTCCCGCAGGGCGATGTCTATGCCGGCCATGGCCCCCGTGACGGACAGGGGGTTGCCCAGATAGCGGCCTCGGACCTCCCAGGGGTCGTTGCTTCCGTTGGCGGAGGAGTCGAGGTATGCACTGACATTGTAGTCCGCCAAAGGGACGTTGGTGAAGGCATAATTCCCGGGGGAGCCCTGTGAAACCATGAAACTCGGATATACGAAAGCCCGAAAGGATGTCGTTGCCCCTGATAGAAATTCCCCATGGTTTGCGTTGGTGGTCATGTCCGTCATGGCCCCGTCGTTGAAGTCCCAGTAGCCCGCAAGCCCGCTCTCCGTCCCGGCGAGGCTGTTGCCCATCGCGTACTGGACCTCCGCCTGGCTCAATGTCCTGTTCCACAGAGAAACCTCGTCCACACCGCCTTCAAATCTGCCGAAGTAAGTTTGGAGGTCAATCGCCCTGCCTATATATAGGGCCCCGTCGCCCCAGCGCTGAATGGATTCGAACGTCATGGAGGAGTCCAAGATGCCGTTGATGTACCACCGCCCGACGGA
>Ga0116170_10002692_pt1 | contig 16960 bp, 16 predicted proteins | sample AD_JPNHW1_MetaG_FD_89797 | JGI IMG/M metagenome (GOLD analysis project Ga0116170, IMG submission 89797) | Active sludge microbial communities of municipal wastewater-treating anaerobic digesters from Japan - AD_JPNHW1_MetaG | ecosystem: Engineered > Bioreactor > Anaerobic > Digestate | place...
GGGTTTGTTCGTGGCAAGGAAGGAAAATGAGGCATACTTGGCAGTATTCTGAAGTTTTTCTGACGCAGCCACGGACAAAGCAAACCAGCAAAAAAGGAACTCTCAAGATTGAACTGCTCTAATTTGACTCTTTAATCCCGTTACATCCCGCCGCCTTCGGCAGGACTATGCGAAACATCGTTCCTTCGTTCTGCGTGCTGGTGACGGAGATTACTCCGCCGAGGATTTTGACCATTTTTTCGACTATCGACAAGCCTACTCCTGTACCTGGTATGTCGCGTTTTGCGGGCGTCTTTTCACGCCACAACGGTTTGAAAATCTTTGAAATGTTTTCAGGCGCAATCCCCAAACCGTCGTCGCCGACTTCGAGAAGCACACTATTATCTTCCGGCTTGACAGTAAGCGAAACTTTCCCTTCCGGACGATTGTATTTCACCGCATTGCAAAGCAGATTCGATATTATCATTGAAAGTTCGCCAGGCGTGGCGGCAACTTCAGCCGGCGATACGTCGAAAGAGATTTTAACGCGCGATTTGTCAGCCGTTTCCTGAATCTGCTCGACGCAGTCCAGCGCAACTTTCGCCACATCGGTTCGCAGAGTTTCATCCCTGGAACGATCCGCACAATCCAGAGCGACAAGGTCGTCAATGACATGTCGCATCTGTTCAAGTCTCGCCGTACAGCGGTCGAGTATGACCTGTAAGTCCTGCGGATTGAAATCATCCGCCCGGGACTTTTTTTTAAGTATGTAGAGATACCCCTCTATAACGGACAGCGGCGATTTGAGTTCATGGGCCATCATGTGTGCCAGCCCTATGTTCAAATCGCCGCCGTTTTTTTCAAAATTATCGTTCATTGAATCACCGGTCAACGGAAATTGTCAAACCTCTATTACGCTACGGCTGGCGTTTCGCAGCCAGCCTGCGTCAAGACATATGTTCCAATATGCCGCCCTGCATGGTTAAGCCGTAATAAATATTCCAGCTTCACCACGAAAGCAGTCTTTGAAACAGGTTTCCAGTATTCCAGCAATTCAAGTCGTCCGCAAGTTTTTTTACAAAAAAAATCCTGCAGCCGCCTTCTGCAATACCCTGCCCGTTACCGACGCAGACGCTCTATTTCCCGCAAAAGCTGCTCTTCGCGGAAAGGCTTGTCGAGTATAACGTCAGCCTTTATCCACTTGCGTTCTTCAGCCGTTATGGCGTCGAATACTATGCCGGTTTTGCTGGCAACGCTCGTGGCAATGATGACGGGCATATCGGGATTGTGCTTTTTAATCTGGTAGCACAGGGCAAAGCCGCTGTCTTCCTCTTCCATCATTATGTCCACAATTGCCATGTCGAAAGTTTCTTCCGCAAGAAGGCGGCCGGCTTCCGCGCTGCTATCAGCGGTTATAACGTCGATTCCGTTATCGCCGAGCTGCATCTTCATCTGTGCCAGGAAGTCCGGGTCGTCGTCTATCACCAAAATCCTGCACGGCAATTTTATCTTAAAATCTATCATGTTAAAAAATCTCCAAAATCCTCTATGCGGGCTGTTTCACAGGCACGCATGCGGGGGTTGCGGTTAACACACTGTATCACATGACCTCGTCGCGCACATGGTAATGCGTGTGGAGGAGGTGGTGCGACTTTTCGCCAAGCGGCTTGCCCAGGAAATCTTCGTAAAGTTTCGCCACGGACTTGTTCTTGTGCGAGACTCTGACGGGTTCGTCCTTGTCTATACGATAGAGGGCTTTCATTCGCTGCTGGACGGAATCCAGGTTCGTGCCGTACGGCTGGCCGCCGCCGTTGATACAGCCGCCAGGGCAGGTCATCACTTCGATGAAATGCAGGTCTTTGCGGCCGGCCTTGATTTCTTCGAGCAGTTTGCGTGCGTTCGCCAAGCCGCTGACAACGGCTACGTTGACTTTTGTGCCGTCGATATCGATGCTTGCTTCTTTCACGCCGTCAAGGCCTCGCACCGCCTCAACCTTAAGTTCTTCGAGTTCCCTGCCGGTTACGAGGAAGTACGCACTGCGGATGGCTGCTTCCATTACGCCGCCGGACGCGCCGAAAAGTTTGCCGGCTGTGGTACGTTCGCCGAACGGATTGTCCGCCACTTCCGGCTGAAGTTTGTTGAAGTCGATATGCCGCATGCGTATCAGCCGCGCCAGTTCACGAGTGGTTAGAACTGCGTCGATATCAAATATGCCTTCGCGACCCATTTCCATGCGACGGGCTTCAAACTTCTTGGCGGTGCAGGGCATGACCGAAACGCTGAAAATATTTTTCGGGTCGATGCCTTCCTTGTCGGCATAGTACGATTTGATGATTGCGCCGAGCATCTGCTGCGGACTCTTGCAGGTCGAAAGATTGCCGATGAATTCGGGATAAAAAGTTTCGACGAATTTTATCCAGCCCGGCGAGCAGCTGGTGAACATCGGCAGCGTGCCGCCGGCGGTCAGCCGTTTGACGAATTCCGAGCCTTCCTCCATTATCGTGAGGTCGGCAGAAAAGCTGGTATCGAACACCCTGGAAAATCCCAGTTTGCGGAACGCTGCCGTCATCAGGCCCATAACGTCAGTGCCGGCCTTGCAGCCGAACTCTTCGCCAAGCGTGACCGACACCGCCGGCGCGTGCTGTACTATGACGACCTTTTCCGGGTCAGCCAGCGCTTCGGAGACTTTCTTCAGGTCGCTATGCTCGCGCAGAGCGCCAGTCGGACAGACCTGGATGCATTGGCCGCAGTTGATGCAGGTGGAGCAGTTCATGCCCTGATTGAAGGCAGTGCCCACAATCGCCTTGCTGCCGCGATTGATGAAATCTATCGCGGATACGCCCTGAACCTCTTCGCACATCCTCACGCATTTGCCGCAGAGAATGCACTTTTCGGGGTCGCGTACAATGCTCGGACTGGAAATGTCCTGCGGGAAGACGCTCTTTTCGCCCTGGAAACGACGTTCACGAACGCCGAGCTCGCTGGCGAGGCTCTGCAACTGGCATGTGCCGTTGCGGACACAAAACAGGCAGTCGTCCGGATGGTCAGCCAGCAGCAGTTCTATTATGGTTTTGCGTGCACGGATGGCTCGCGGCGAATGGGTCTGGATTTTCATGCCGTTGCCGACCGGAAAGGCACAGCTCGGCACAAGGCCTCTGGCGCCCTCGACCTCAACTACGCACATGCGGCATGCGCCGGTAGGCGTAAGGCCGTCCATGTAGCACAGCGTCGGAACGTTGATGCCTTCGCGGCGAAGCACTTTCAATATGGTTTCGCCCTCGTGGGCCTCAACCGTTTTGCCGTTTATTTCCATTGTTATCATGTTTTATACGTCCTGTTTTCGGGTTACTCTTTTACAACTGCGCCGAAACGACACGTCGTAAGGCACGCGCCGCAGCCGATACATTTATCTGGCACTATGTAGTGCGGGCTCTTCGCAGCGCCCATGATGGCGTTCGCCGGACATTTGCGGGCACAGGCAGTACAGCCGACGCATTTTGATGCGTCGATACTGTATTTCACCAGTTCCTTACACGCGCCGGCAGGACAACGTCGTTCAAACACATGCGCCTCGTATTCGTTACGGAAGAACCGCAACGTGGAAAGAATCGGATTCGGAGCCGTCTGGCCCAACCCGCAAAGGCTGGTATCCTTGATGGTATTCGCCAAGCGTTCGAGATACATGACGCTCTGGAAACGCAAAAGTGCTCCGTGCGGTTTCTGTGCCTCGCTGGCCCGGCCCGACGTGATGCGTTTCAGCGTTTCAAGCATCCGGCGAGTGCCTTCGCGGCACGGTATGCATTTGCCGCAGCTTTCACGTTGAATGAAATCCATGAAAAACTTGGCGACGTCCACCATGCAGGTGTCCTCATCCATCACGACAAGGCCGCCGCTGCCCATCATCGCACCGACGGTTTTCAGAGATTCGTAATCTATCTCGATATCCAGGTGCTGTTCAGGTATGCAGCCGCCTGAGGGGCCGCCTATCTGGACGGCTTTGTACTTCTTGCCGTTGGCTATGCCGCCGCCGATGTCGAAAATGACCTTGCGCAGCGGCGTACCCATCGCCACTTCAACAAGGCCGGTAAGGCTAATCTTGCCTGACAGCGCGAAAACCTTCGTGCCCTTCGAGCCGGCTGTGCCGAGCGAAGAAAACCACTGATAACCGTTAGCCATTATCAGCGGCAGATTAGCCAGCGTTTCGACGTTGTTTATAATCGTCGGCTTGCCGAAAAGGCCGCTCACCGCAGGGAACGGCGGCCGCGGCCGCGGCATTCCACGCTTGCCCTCGACACTGTGTATGAGGGCCGTCTCTTCGCCGCAGACGAACGCGCCTGCGCCTTTCTTTATGATTATCTCCAGGTCGAAACCGCTATCCATAATGTTGCGGCCAAGCAGGCCGTAACTCTTCGCCTGGTCTATAGCCTGAATCAGACGCTCGATAGCCAGCGGATATTCGGCACGGATGTAAACGTAGGCTTTCGTGGCACCGATGGCATACGCCGCAATCGCCATGCCTTCGAGCAGCCGATGCGCGTCGCCTTCGATGACGGCACGATCCATAAACGCCCCTGGGTCGCCTTCGTCAGCGTTGCAGATGAGGTACTTCTGCTCAGCCGTCTGAGCGCGGGCGAATTTCCACTTCTTGCCCGTCGGGAATCCGCCGCCGCCACGCCCTCGCAAGCCGGACTTTTCAATTTCGTCACAAACCTCATCCGGCGTCCTGTTCGTAAGAGTGCGGGCCATCGCGGAGTATCCGCCCAGTGCGATGTATTCCTCTATGCTCGTGGGGTCAATAATGCCGCAGTTCTTCAACACCCATCGCGTCTGCGGGGCAAAGAACGGATGTTCGTCGAGATACGGCTTGCCGGCCCATTCCTGGCGGCTTGGCTGGCGATGCTGGCCGAAAACGAGGTCAGCCGGCATTTCAGCCTTGCCGAAAAACGCATCAAGTATGCTGTCAACCTTGTCGGAGGTGACTTTCTGGAAGCACATGCGCTGCCGGCCTGGCAATTGCACATCCAGCATCGGCTCGACGGCACAGAGGCCTATGCAGCCGACTTCCACTATCTCGGCGTCAACTTTTTTGTCGGCAAGATATTTTTTGGTGGCGGCGATGGTCCCAGCCGCACCGGCTCCAAGGCCGCATGTGCCGGCACCGATGTATATGACCGCCTTTTCATCGCGGCTTTTTGACATCGTGTCGATTTTCTTCTGGAGTTTTTCCCGCAGCTCCGGCGCAAAATGGCTGATAGGCCCATCAGCCCAGAGCTTCACGAGTTCGACTTCATTACTGCTTTTTATCTCAGCCATTTGCTTTCTCCACATCTTTGGCGCGATATTCGTTCAACACCTTCACTACTGATTCCGGCGTAAGTTTGGCGTGAAAATTGCCGTTCACATTTATGACCGGCGCCAGGCCGCAGGCTCCGATGCAGGCTACGACTTCAAGGCTGAAACTTCCGTCGCGGGCGGTTTGGCCGGCTTCTATGCCGAGTGCGCGCTTGACGGCTTCCAGTATATTCGCCGAGCCTTTGACGTGGCAGGCTGTGCCGCGGCAGACCTGAACGTGATAACGGCCGCGGGGCTGAAACCGGAACTGGTTATAAAAAGTGGCTACGCCGTAAATCTTGCTCGTCGGCAGATTCAATTGTCGGCCTATCGCCGTGACAGCCTCGCGGGACAAATATCCCTGGGCATCCTGTACGTCCTGCAGCAGCGGTATGAGTTTATCCCGTCCTGCGCCGGAGTATTTTTCCAAAATATCCTCTATTTTCACAGCCATCTTAAAATTTTCCTTGCTTCGTCAATTTTCGGCTATCCTCAGCCGCCCAACGCAGGCAGCGTCATTTTTTTAATTGCGTAAAATAAATCACCCGCTCAAGCGCAGTCATGATGTCAACGTGTTCAACGTACGCCGGCGGATTTATCTTCAGATGAACGGGTGCAAAATTCAGAAAACCTCTTATCCCCATCTCGATGAGCATGTCCGCGACAGCCTGCGCTCCGGACGCCGGCACAGCAAGCATGGCTACCCTGATGTCTTCGCTGTCGATTACTTCCTTGAGCTTGTCCATCGTGTAGCAGCGACAGCCGGAAATGACCCGGCCGGTAACGGCTTCATCGCGGTCGAATGCCGCCGCAATCACCAGATTGCTCTGACGATCCTGAAAATAACTCAGTACCGCCCTGCCGAGATGGCCGATGCCGACCAATAATACCTTGCGTATCTCAGAACCTACGAGTATCTCATCCAGCGCTTCGAGAAGTTTTTCGATATTGTATCCCCGCGTCGGCGTACCCTCGGTTTTGAGCACCATCATATCCCTGCGTACCTGTGCCGGCGTACAGCCGGCCAGGACGGCTAACTGATGCGAAAACACGCTCCGCTGGCCGTCTTCCCGCAGATTCGCAAGAATGCGACGATATAAACTCAATCGACCTATGACTCTTTCCGATACCATTTTTTTAAATTTTTAAAACTTTTTAAAATTTTTTAGACTTTTTTAGACTTTTTATATTTTTACACTTTTGAACCATATTTAAAAAAATCGAAAAATCTACTGCACTCTACCGCACTATTTCGCATCATTCAGCCACACGAATTGCAAAACATCAGAATAGTTCACAAAAATCTTTTCTTTCGAAAACCATTCTAAAATTCAGAGCATGGCGTATATTTTTTTATCAATTTCGGTCAAAATCAGCTATAAAAACCATTTCAATAAAAAACCGGTGTAGTGCCTTCACCTTAAAATCAAGCCTACAAGCCGGTATAAATCGTTGCGTTTTTCACAATATCTGTGAAAAACGCAACATTGTGAATTATTTCACAGGTAGTATTATAACTTATCATTACCCATATAGTCAAATATTTTTATCCGTGATTTTTTTCACGGCGCGGCAGGTGCGGTTTTCACGCGCGGGATATGTTTTTCAATAACATTCACTCCGACACTACGAGGTTTGAATGTGTAGATATATGTTCCTGACTCAGGAAGTTTCAGGCGAACAAAGGGCTGCCCGTCGGCATCACAGCCGATGAAATATTCTCCAGCCTTCGAATAATTGTCCAACGCCCAATTTAACAGCGAATCCGGCAGATAATTTTCCTTATCCTGACTGACGGCGAGTTTTAATCGGCCGTCGTTTGCATCTTTGACAAACGTTTCAAAATTTATGGGCTGATACCCTTTGGTAAAATTTCTGCCGATAAAGCTGATAAATATCCGCGCACACGCAATGCTGTCGAGTTCAGCCGTTTCTTCAGCCTTCGTCAACCACCAATTTTTATATTCAGCCTCGATTGTCTCGACATTCTCCGCAAAGCAGCTTTTCCAAGCTTCGTCAGCCTTCGTGCCGCGGGCAAGCTGACATAAAAACTTTTCAAAATTCTCGCGATATTTTCCATCATCGGCATGCATGAAAAAATGCACTATCGACCACGCCTGGCAGTAGTTAAGGTTCGCTTCCGACCTGAGGCCGTTTTTCCATTCCTCGTCGGAAATCGTCATAAACTTTTTCATCGGGGCGAAAGCGTTTTTTAGAAGAGCGTTTCTGACAATCGCAAGCTGATTAGCCGACACGAAACCTTCCAGCAATTCATCGCCCGTCCATTTTGCATAATTGAAATATTCCGCCAGTCCTTCGTTCAGCCATAGCGGTATCTGTGGAAAAGCGTTCATGGCGAACTGGTGAAAACCTTCGTGTTGCATGACTTCAAAAACGCTGCCGTTCAGCCACGCCATCAGCCAGACTTTCGGATTGCGTTTGCCCATGCGAGTCCATATATAACATCCGCGTGTATTGGGAAATCCGCCGGCGGCATAATAATCATTAACGTCGGCAAACAGATACACGTTACATCGGCCTGGCATGGGGCGGTAAAGTTTCACGGCAAGCCGCCGGAAACTGCGATAATTACACTCCAGCCGGATGCGTGCAATCATGGAATCGCAAATATCCCAATCCGTATAAATCACATAATGAGTGGTTTTGAACGGGCGGAATTTGACGGGCAGGGTTTTCCTGGTCGGCTCGGTAAAATTCTCGGCGACAGCCGCATCAAATAAAACAACCAGTAATATAACTGCCTTTAAAAAACGCATAGCCATAATTTCAGGAAGTAACCGGCACGCCGCAGACGCGCCACGACATCTTTATTTCTTCTCAGCCGCCTCATGCACTATGTCAGCCAGAACGGTGTTCGCCACAAACAGCCGCTCTCGCGGAATCATGAGTTTTTCTCCGTTCATCGCCAGCCCGCCGGATGCAAGATGCGTGGAAATGCTGTACGGAAAAGCGTCTTCAAAACTCATGCCGAACCTGTATCCGAAATTCGTCAGCCGCATGCCCTCGCGCATGCGCAGACGAAGCATGAGAGTCTCAGCCATGGTCATGTTCATATTGAGCGTCTCGGTTTCACCAGGCGAAGGAATGCTATCGTCAAGCATCGCGCTTATCCAGCGTCGCACGTCGCGTATGTTAGTCCGTCGCGTGGTAAAACTGTCGTGAATGAAACTGCTGGCGGCGGACGGGCCTATCCCTATATACGGGTAATTGAACCAATACACGAGGTTATGCCTGCAACGCAGGCCCGGCCGCGCAAAATTGGAAATTTCGTAATGTTCAAAACCTGCGTTTATTAGCGTATATATGGCGGTGTTGTACATTCTGAGCTGTTCTTCGTCTTCAATTTCCTGCAGTTCGCCGTTGGAGAGCTGCGTGTGAAATTCCGTGCCGTTTTCATAGCTCAGGGCATAGCAACTGATATGTTCCGGCGAAAGCCGTACAGCCTGCCGCAGGCTTTCCCGCCATTTTTTGAGGCTCTGGCCGGGCAGTGCGAATATCAGGTCGAGATTTATATTATCAAAACCGGCATCACGAAGCATTTTGAACGAATCGAAAATTTCCCGACGCGTATGTATTCGGCCAATGCCGGCAAGCTCATCGTCGTGAAACGACTGTGCTCCAAGCGACACGCGATTTATGTTCATGAACCGGCAGAGGCCTATTTTTTCGTTGTCAAGCGTGCCGGGATTGGCCTCTATGGTATATTCCGTGCCAGGGCCGACGAATTTTTTAAGATTGCCCAAAAGACGTCGCAAATGCGGCATCGACAACGAGGTAGGAGTGCCGCCGCCAACATATATCGTAGCCAGCGGCCGAGACAGCATGCCCGTATAAAGCTGCAACTCCCTCTCAAGAGCCTCCACGTAACGGCCGACAAGTTCATCATCCACCGACACGGAGTAGAAGTCGCAATATTTGCACTTGCGCACGCAAAACGGGACATGAATATAAAGTGAGTCAGCTTTTTTTAACATTGTTCAGTACCTGCTGGGGGGTCTGTGCAGCCTGCCGGTTTTTTCCGGCAAGAAAATCGTTCAGAAAACTTGCGGCAGCGACGGCATCCTGTCTGGCCTTGCGTTTTTTCCTGGTCATCGTGCCAGCCAACGTCATATCCGCATCAAAACTGCTCAGCCGTTCATCCCACATTCTCACGTCCAATCCGCCGACACAGAGTTTTTGGGCGAACTCCAACGTTTTCATAGCTGCCGGCCCGGCGGTATCGTCCATATTCAAAGCCAACCCTACAATCACGACGCGACAGTCATATTCCTCGCAGACATCGGATATTTTGCGTACCAGCGACTCGTCGTCGCCACCCTGCAACACGCATAGCGGCGTGGCAAAACCGTCGGCGGAGTCGCCGACAGCCAGGCCCACCCGCTTATGGCCGTAATCAACTCCAAGGTATCGGGGCATTTTTAAAGAAATCTCGGATCGTGGTCGCGTTCGATTGCGTCTACAAGTTCCTTGAGACGCTGACTGTCGCTGCGGCGGCATACGAGCGTGGCATTGCCCGACTGCACTACTATGCAGTCGTCCATGCCGAGCATGGCGATAATGTGGGACTCGTCCTCGGAAACGATGATGTTGTTAAAACTGTCCATAACCACGTGATGTGCCGCCAGTATGGTATTGCCCTTGTCGTCCTGGTCGAGCACGTTTTCCAGCGCCGGCCATGAACCGAGGTCTATCCATTCGCAATTAAGCTCAGTCATCAGCACGCCCTGCGTCTTTTCCATGACCGCATAATCGATGCTTATTTTCTGCAGTTCAGGGTACACTTTATCGAGAATCGGCCCGACATCCTCCGACTTCCGGACAGCCCTGGTAACCGCGTCGAATTTTGCCGCCGAAGCCGGCAGAAATTCCCGAAGAGCCGCCTGTATGGCTGAAACCTTCCAGACGAACATTCCGCTATTCCAGAAATATCGGCCGGACTCGACGTATTTGCGGGCGGTGGGATGATCGGGCTTTTCCCTGAAACTTTCCACCTTATGCACGCCTGGCGCTACGGTATCGCCGCACTCAATGTAACCAAGGCCGGTGTGCGGCCAATTTGGACGTATGCCGAAAGTAACAAGTGAATCGGGATTTTTTTCAGCTGTCTTCATGGCGAGTTCGACGGCTTCGATAAAGCAGCTTTCCGGCCGGATGATATGGTCGGCTGTGAAAATGGCCATCGTGGCATGCGGGTCTCTGCCTTCGATAATGGCGGCAGCCAGGGCTACGGCGTTGGCGGTATCACGGCCTGAGGGCTCGCCGATTATGTTCTCAGCCGGCAATTTATCAATGGCGGCACACACCTTGTCGGCATAATCGCGATTGGTGATTATAAAAATTTTTTCAGGCTCAAAAAGTCCCAAAAGACGCTCCACCGCAATCTCAAGCAGACTTTTGCCCTCCACCATCGGTATCAGCTGTTTGGGTCTGTTCGTTCTGGAACAGGGCCATAATCGTTTGCCGGAACCGCCCGCCATTATTATTGCATACCGCATTGTGCCGTCTCCTCTAAACAATCTATAGTTATTTTATCACTTTGCGACGCGTTAATCCAACGGATTCCAGCCCGGCGGCAGCGGGGACTGACATTGCGTCAATGGTTTGAAATTCTTTCAATGATTTTTTCGACGATTATTTTTCTGGCCGGCCTTTTAAGTCCGCCGGCAGCTTTTTGCATATTAGCAAGCCCATCGCCGTCAGCCAGCATCTCCGCGACGATTCCGCCGATATCGGAAAATTTTTCCGCCACTCTCGCAGCGCCGCATTCAGCCAGATATTTCGCATTCTGCGCTTCCTGGCCTGGAACAGGAGGCATGAATACCGCCGGCAGCGATTTTGCGATACATTCGGCACAAATCATGCCGCCAGACTTTGTCACCATAAGGCTGGCCGCGTCCATCAAATCGCTCACCCTGTCGGTAAAACCCATCGGCACTACCCTGCCGTCACGCGATTCAGCCATGCTGCCGAGCCTGGCCAGCAGTTTTTTGTTCCGCCCTGCAAGCACCACCACGCATGCATTCGGACATATCGACGCTATTCCGCGGGCTATCGCCGGCACCGGCCCGCACGTAAACACCGTTCCGCCGGACAGCAATACCACCGGCCGGCCGGCCGGCAGACGAAGTTCCCGTCGCAAATCATCGCCGTCACTGCGGGACGTGTCGAACGCCATGCGCACCGGCATGCCGCTGACGGTGATTTTCCCCTGCGGAACATTCCACTTTTCAATCAGGCGGTTCGCACTCTGCGGCTGTTGAACGAACCAGCGGTCAATGCCTTCCGAATACCACCAGCGATGCGCCTGAATGTCGGTCACGACGATAAACTGATTGTCATACCCGAGCCGCGCGAGAATCGGCTGCGCCAAAAAATGCGTATTGACGATGATATCGGGTTTATAATCGAAAACCGCCCGCACCAGCCGGCTAGCAGCAGCCGATTCAAAAGCTATGCGGATTTTTTCACTGATGTTGCGATGCGGCAAATCCGGCATGTCGTTAAGCCGGAATCCCACGCCGTACAAAAACGGCAGACGTGATACCGCCAAAGAATATCCCCCGCTGTAATACCATCTGAACCAGGCCGGCACATATGACATTACGTCAATAGTCATGGAATCGCAACCCGCCTCGGCAAGGCCTTCGGAGATGCTGCGAGCCGCCTGATTGTGACCGCTGCCCACGGAAGCGGTTATCAGCAAAACCTTCCTGTCACTAAAACCCATACCCGCCCTCCATGATGACCGGTCCGGTTTCAAAGCGTAGATATCACCTGCCGTGCAAAAATCATGTCTTCGCGGCGAGTGACTTTTATGTTTCTCAAATCCCCGTGAACCACACTCACCGGATAGCCGGCCTGCTCGACAAGCGCGCAATCGTCAGTCGCCTCAGCCGGATTTTCGTATACCTTCATGATGATTTCGCGGGCAAAAACCTGCGGGGTCTGAGCCTCGAAAAGATTGGCATATTCATCGCGGGGCAGAGTCTGCGTGACGATTCCGCGGCCGTCAGTGCGTTTGACAGTTCCGTGAATCGGCACAGCCAGCAATGCCGCGCCGCACATGGAGGCTTGCGAAAAGACGGCATCTATCCAGCTCTGAGCGATGCACGGCCTTGCTGCATCGTGAATAGCCACCAATTCAGCCTCGTCGCTCACGGCATCAAGGGCGTTTTTCACCGACTGCGTGCGGGTAGAACCGCCGGCTACGAGCTTGACGCCCAGCTTCTCCAGCCGCCAGCCGTAATGCTGAGCGACATATTCCATATCATCCATCGAACAGACGAATATCACTTCAAGAACGTCGGGCCGTTTTATAAATGCTTCGATGGTTCGAAGAAACAGCGGCATATCGCCGAGGAGTTCGAATATCTTGTTCATGCTCCCGCCGAAACGAAGGCCTCTGCCGGCTCCGGGGATTATTACCGATACTTTTGCCATGACATCTATGTAACATCTGGCCGGCTAAAAGTCAACTGCCCTTCCGTCCTGATATACGAATGAGCCAAAAAGAAACTTGTATAAACCGCAGGCAGCCGATAGAATCCAGCCGTGCAGGCTGGTATTGGTCGGATTTAAAAATCAGGAGGCGCCTCCGTACAGTTCAGGCATACGGGTCTTTCGGCCATATGCGTATGTGCAGCAACGTCAATTCATCATGAATAAGATATGGAACATATACGACGGCAGGGTTCTCGTCCGGCAGACGCCGTGGAGCATAAGAATAGGCGTGCCGGCAGTGCTGTTGACGCTGTTCTGCACCGGCACTTGCGTGACTTATTTTTACATCCATCCCGACACCACCGTAACCGAATCCATTTATATGACCGTCATCACCATCGCCACGCTCGGTTCTCGCGATGCGGGCCGCGGCGGCGAGTGGTGGACAATCATAACGATACTGGGCGGCCTTACGCTGATTACCATTCTGGGCGCACAGATAACCGCATTCATCGTCGAGAACAGAATGCTGGGCATTATCGGGAGACAGAAAGTGAAGAAGAAAATCGAAGCACTCGAAGGCCATGTGGCAGTATGCGGATTTGGCCGTACCGGCCAGCAGGTAGCCATGCAGCTGCGGGATTCCGGCAAAACAATTCTCGTCGTCGAAAACGACCCGCAACGCGTCAGCGTCGCCCTGTCCTGCGATTTCCTGGTCATACAGGGCGATGCGCAGGAAGAGGAAATAATCGCACAGATGCGACTGCCGCTGGCATCGACCCTGGTGACATGCCTGGCTAACGACGCGGCGAATCTCTTTCTGACGCTTTCGGCAAGACAGGAAAACCACGAATTGTTCATAATCGCACGCGTAATGCAGGAAAGTTCCATGAGCAAACTCCGGCGGGCAGGAGCGAATCGCGTAATATGTCCGCAGCTCGTGGGCTCAAACAGAATCGTGGATCTCGTATTGCGGCCGGAGATGGTGGATTTTCTGGAAATGACTCATAGCGGCGTAGACCTGGAAATGGACAGGTACGAAATAACGCCTCAAAGCCCGCTCGCCGACAAAACGCTGGCTGAAATCGCACTTCCGCATCACGTCGGGGCACAGGTCGTTGCCGTACGGCACAAAAACGGCCATATAAACTATCATCCCACGCACGATTTGAAATTAATCGTCGGCGATGTGATAATACTCGTCGGAAAAGAAGGCATAAACAGGGCGATGGAACAATTCAAAATGTAAGCCGGCCTTTATTTCCCGGATTCACAAAAAACTATTTACGGATTTTGCAGACTTTCTGGCCGGAAAATGTCTTGCCTGAAAAATAGTCTGTGAATTCCACCCTGACGGTAAGCTCGCCGCCTTTAAAAGTCTTCGGCAGCGGCAGAATGAATGAATAATGATTCGTGAACATGCCGCCAGCCCAGGATTTGACAGCCTCTCCAGGTGTGTAATTGAACGTGCCTAGCAGTTTGTCGGCCGGTTTTGCGGCTGCCAGGTTGAATAACTCGATTTTGACCGTACCGGCGGTTTTGACCGGATCGCCGGCGGAATCTTCCGGCGTGAACATCACTTTGACGGCATCGTGGCCGGGTTTTCCGTCCCTGTCCACACCGCCGGTATAACTGCTGATTCTCATGCGGGTGATTTTGACGAATTCGTCGGGCCGTTTATCGCCTATCTTTTTCAGCGTGTCCACCTGAGTCTGCAACTCTTTTTCGTTAGCCTGCAATTTTTGTATCTCGTCAGCCTGGAGAGCATTCTTGCGTTCCAGTTCCGCCTGACGAAACTGCATCTCCCGCTCATGCTTGAGCATGGGATCTTCGCAGCCGGCCATCGCAAGCAGACAGCAGAACAGCCCTAAAAACGCAATTTGTACATTACGCTTCATTTTCGTTTTTCTTCGTCTCCGGCATACGGTCGAGCACTTTGTCTATCATGCCGTATTCCACGGCTTCGATGGCATCGAGCCACTTGTTGCGGTCGCAGTCGTGCTCTATCGTCTCGATATTCTTGCCGGTCGCATCAGCCAGAAATTCGTAAAGTTTGTTGCGGATTCGCAACAATTCCTGAGCCTCTATATCCAGGTCGGTCGCCGGCCCTTCCAGCACGCCCGACAGCAGCGGCTGATGCAGCATTACGCGGGAATTCGGCAGCGAAAAGCGTTTGCCCTTCGTGCCGGCAGCCAGCAGAACCGCACCCATCGAGGCTGCCATTCCTATGCAATACGTAGCCACATCGCAGCGGACGAACTGCATCGTATCGAGCATGGCCATGCCGGCTGAGATGCTGCCGCCCGGCGAGTTGATATAAATGTGGATATCGCTGTGCGGGTCTTCATTGGACAGGAACAGCAGCTGCGCGACAACCAGGTTAGCCAGGTTGTCGTCGACCGGCCCGCCGATAAAGACTATCCTGTCCTTGAGCAGGCGGCTGAAGATGTCGTAGCTGCGTTCGCCGCGGCCCGTCTGTTCGACGACTATAGGTACCAGATGGTTTGAAGCCATAATCATTTATCCTTTTTGTTCTGCGAGTGGCTTTCGATGATTTCGTCAACCAGGCCGAACTCGACAGCCTCCGCCGGCGTAAGAAATCTGTCCCGCTCCGTAGCCTGCCGGACTGTCTCAACGTCCTTGCCGGTGTGTCGGGACAGAATTTCGTTAAGCAGTTTCTTGGCTTTGAGGATTTCCTCCGCCTGGATTTTTACGTCCGACACCTGGCCGGTCACGCCGCCGTAAGGCTGATGTATCATTACCTTGCTGTGCGGCAGTGCGAAACGTTTGCCTTTTGTGCCGCTGGCTAATATCAGAGCAGCTCCGCTGGCAGCCTGCCCTACGCAATACGTAGCCACCGGACAGGTCAGAAACTGCATCGTGTCGTATATCGCCAGCGTGTCGTCAACCGAACCGCCAGGCGAATTGATATACAGATGTATTTCCCGCGTGGGATTTTTGGACTGCAATTCAAGCATATGCATTATGACTCCGCCGGCTGACTGGGGGCCGATTTCGCCCCAGAGGAAAAGTATGCGCTCCTCGGCCAGCCGTTCTTCGAGAGTCATCTCGCGTCGTTGAACATATTCTCTTGTACTTGCGGCTAAACTGTCGTTCATATGATATCCCTTAAATTCCGTCTCGTATTTTCGTCATTCCGCGGCGTAAGCCTCGCCGTGCGTCAAAGCAGGATGACATTATACACGAACCGCTCAATGATTGAAATGGCGAGCGCCGGTGAAAATCATGGCAAGTCCGAGCTTGTCGGCGTAATCGATGACGTCCTGGTCCTTCTTTGCGCCGCCCGGCTCGATGACAGCAGTAGCGCCGGCATCCCTGGCCCAGTCGAGCGAGTCAGGAAACGGGAAAAACGCATCACTGGCCAGAACGCAGCCGTTCATGTCGACTGCATTGCCGCCGCCGTAACCTTTAGCTATCTGGCCGGCAAGAAAGGCTGAATTTACGCGAGACATCTGGCCGGCACCGGCGCCGAGCAGCGTCCTGTCCTTAGCCAGAACTATGGCGTTGCTCTTGACGTGTTTGCAGACCAGCCAGGCGAATTTGAGGTCATCCATTTCGCGGTCGGACGGCTGACGCTTAGTGACGACTTTCCAGTCGTCGAGGTTCAGCCCCAACAGGTCGCGTTCCTGCACCAGCATGCCGCCGACGCAATATTTGAGGAATTTTTCCTTATTGCGTCTGCCGTCAAATTCGCCGACCTCCAACATGCGGACGTTCGGCCCCCAACCCTGGCGATTACGAATAATTTCTGCCGCACCAGGTTCAAAACTCGGAGCGATTACTATTTCGGCGAAAAAACCGCCTGCGCCGGCGGCTTTGCCCCAGCGCTGGTATGACTCGGTTATCGCCGTGGCAAGTTCACAAGTCACAGGCCTGTTTACAGCGACGATGCCGCCCATTGCGGCGTTGACGTCACCGAAGTAGGCTTTGCGATAAGCTTCAACGAGGTCGTCGTCCATTGCACAGCCGGCTGGGTTAGCGTGCTTGATAATCGCCACTGCCGGCGACGTGAATTCCTTGACCAGCTCCAAAGCTCCGTTGGCATCAAAATAGTTGTTGTAGCTTATAGCCTTGCCGCCAAGAATCTTCGCACGGCCCATGCAAGGCTCTTTTTCGGCTTCGCCGGAAACGTAAAACGCAGCCTTCTGATGCGGATTTTCGCCATACC
>Ga0116170_10002697_pt1 | contig 16955 bp, 20 predicted proteins | sample AD_JPNHW1_MetaG_FD_89797 | JGI IMG/M metagenome (GOLD analysis project Ga0116170, IMG submission 89797) | Active sludge microbial communities of municipal wastewater-treating anaerobic digesters from Japan - AD_JPNHW1_MetaG | ecosystem: Engineered > Bioreactor > Anaerobic > Digestate | place...
GTATCGGTCAAATCGGTTGCATACATATATTTAAGTTTTAGCAACCTCAAATTAAGTATGCTTTTATTTCGGTTTGCGATACCCTTTTTCTTTTATTCTAACAAAATTTTAAACAGGCTCTTAGTTAAACAATAAATAAATCTTCATAAAGCTACAAAATAAAATATTTAATTTTAAATTAGCAAGCACTATTTTACAAATGGTAACATTTAACTTATAAGTTGCAGGTTTGGGTTTATATCTGGGAATTTTGATATTTTTTATTTTAAGCATTTTCATAATTCCAAGGAGGAATTAGGTATTAAAAAATATATATTACCTCTATTGCTCCAATGTTATAGAACCTTATTCACTTTTCCATTTCCCCAAATACGGATTGTAATTACAGTCACTCTCATAGCGCCAATGATTTTCGCCAATTTTAACTGGAATACGGTTATCAACACACATATATCTATACTCACAATCTTTACAGGTTTCGCATGAATCCTTATTGCTTTTCCATACCTCACAAAAATCATCACTTTTTATTTTTTCATAAAAATCTTCAAAATTTATTATTTTTTGAAATACGCCAAAACTTTTTATGCTTTCAGGAGAATTTTTAATATTTCCAAATTTGTCAATATAAATTTTCTTATTAAAATACGTATTGTATTTTAATGATTCTGAATATAAAAACACATTCACTCTGAAATTTTCCGGGCATAGATTATTAGTGTATTTTAATTTTCTTTGAATAAAAAAAAGTTTATTCCTATAACTTTCGTTAATTGGACTATTCTCTACTATCGCGAAAATAATTTTCCCGTTATTAATTATTAATTCACCAAATTCATCAGAATAAAGCATTTCATTATATGGAAGAGTTATTTGAATAGTTTGTATATGGCTTTCATTCAAAACTTCAAATAATTTTTCCAGATCTTTCATACAAATATTATCACATGAAATATTTATATGAATATGATTTGCGATCATAAAAGACAAGCATTCAATAAGTCTCTTAAATAATTCTATACTCATTAATTTATTTGTTTCACTTATTTCAATTATTGCATTAGAAATAAGTGATGGTGTATCCCATTCATAATTTTGAATATATTCTATCCTCGATTCATTACATATGTCCGTATTATTTATTAACATATCGTTTTGGTTAAGGAGCAAAAACGAATCGTGTCTTATATTTTCAATTACATTGTATGATAATGAAGTTTTATTAATATTATTCAAAGTGAAAGTTTCATTTAACAACCTAATATATTTTTGTCTGTCTAAATCATAAAAAGCTGTATGCTTATAACCTTTTACGGGGATAATTCCAGGAAATAATCTGTTCATTTTATAAAAATAATATGTTTATAAAATCGCTTTATTCTGTAATCATTATCATTATATTTTTTACAAAATATATCAATACTGTCAATTCCTTTTTTGCTAATGATTTTAACAAATTTATATACAACCGGTAAATTGCTATTCATTTTTTTGTTTTATTAACCAAGAACTCTGCTATCTTTTTTTCAATACAGTAATTACCATAATCAGATACCCAACCATATTGTCCTGTAGGATTTATTTCTAAAAAATAGTACTCATTGTCATCTGATAATATTAAATCTATTGACCCTATATTTAATTTAAAAAAACGCATTAGCTTATGCAATTTATTTTCAATTTGTACAGGCAAATTGTATCTAAAATATCTCAGTTCATTTGTATGTTTTCTATAATCATCACAAATATTCATGTTAGAATTCAGAACCATCCCTAATGAATAAAAGCACCCGTCCAGATAGAAAGTTCTAATTTCCATTTTTTTATTTATGAACTCCTGGAACAATGAAGGAAAAAAAATATCAGGAACCTCTTTAACATCTATGATTTCAGGTTTTAAATTAAAACAATCCGTTAAAGTTTGTGGTAAAATATTCTCTTGTATAGATTTAGTTATAATCGAATGGTGCGAATGAAAAAAATCTTTTAGATTTTTATTTTTATTACATACTAATGTTTCAGGCACCTTTAATCCAATTTTTAAGGCATATACTATCTGATCTAATTTATTTATTGGATTTAATAATAAATTACCTAAACATTTTTTCGAAACTTCTTTATAAAAAAAATTTATTAATGTTTTATACTCAAATCGAAGATGAGTTTCCATGGCATCTGAAGCAATATCAGTATTATTGTTTTCAGGTAAATAAAAAGGAATCGTACCTCCGCGATAAAAGAAATAATCAACATTTGCAATATCCAGAAGTTTACCATTTTTTAATATTAAGGTGATCTTATTTTCTTTTCCTAATGAAACTGAAATATTATGAAAATCTTCATCTTCCAGATTAATTCGCATAAAATTTTGATTCATGCGCTGCAACCACTCCAAAACAGGTGTAGTGCCCGCATCACCATTATATGATAGAACGACTATCATTTAATCTCTTTTAAAACAAATTTTACTGTTGATTTATCTTCAAAAAAATAATTTAATTTAACCATTCCTGAATCTGCTTTAAATACTGCATCTAATGTATTTCGTCCGCCTTTTTTTGAGGTTGCTACAGCTTTAATAGAACAATAATATGGAATAGTGTCGTGAATATATTTTATAGAATCTATTTTGTAATTCCATTTAATTATACTACCACTTAAACCTATTTCCTTATAATTTCCAAAAGGAATGACAAGAGTTTCATTCCATTCTTTAGAATTAAATTTAATTTCAGGAAATGGCGCTTTTTCTAATTTAATTAATGTTTTCGTTCTTGGTGGATGCAACCATATTTCTATATTATTTTCAATTACACCAGTTATTTCTTGTCTGCAATAACCACCAAGAGAATCAGAATATTCAAAAGCAATAATTTCATCCGGCGTTAATTCTTCTTTTCGGTAAAAATATTTATACTTTATTTTGGTTTGCCCAGAATTACATGAACCCGGGATCACCTTTAGTTCTATAATAAAATTATATTTTCTATTAATATTATTTTGATATACTTGGTAAACAAAAGTTCTGTTTGTTATATATATTTTGTTATCCTCATTATATGGCGATGGAATTGTGTCTATTCCTTCAGAATCAATTATCTGATTTTTTTCAGCTATTGTATTTTTAGGGAAACGTATACAAGATGATAATAAAATACAAATCCAGATTATTTTAAAAAAATTCTTCATTCAATTTTATCTATATTAAAAAAAATCGTTATTTATCATGATATTTATCTTCGCTTTTTCGCTTTTATTAGTTACATTATTTTTCTTTGTACACTTTACATTTTGTACACCTACTTGTTCCACAAAATTTAATTATATATTTCTTCAACATTATTTAACTAATAAATCAAATAAGACCTTCTTATTTTTTAAGAAGGTCTTATAGCATTTCAGAATTAAGCTTTCTTTTCTACTTTAATAGACAAATCAGTATTGTCTTTAATGCCATCCAAAACTCCAGATATAGTAATAACAACATCTCCACCAAGAATTTTGTCTAAATTCTGAATTTGATCTTTTTCGAAATTTTTCATCTTTTAATAATTTAAATTTAATAAAATGATTTATTTTTTTCCACTTTCGCAGTCAATCCTTTTTGTATGACTTATTGGCAATTATGTAAACCTTATATTTACATTAAAATAATGTACACACATATAGGTAAACCTGGCGTAATAATCATGTATTAATAATAGATTATTGAAGGAAATATTTATTATCTTAGCAGAGCATTTGGTTTTATTACTAAATGTATGATTTCGCAAGAAGCCGGATGCAGGTCTGCTAACCTGCTCCGGTTTTTTTAATATATTTTATTATTATAAAAACAATATAAGTTACACTTATTCTATTAATCAAAAAAAATATTGTTTGTATAAATAATTAAATAATAAGTTGCTAAGTAAAAAAGATAATTTTTACAAAACAATCATTAATTTGTAGATGGTAGGTTTTTGTATGTGGATGGAAGAATTGGGTTTACACCTGGTAATTCGTCCATTTAAATTTTAAATAAATTTAGACTTGCAACTTACTCTTTTTTCTCTTCAGGCAGTTTTTCAAGAACAATAAGTTTTACAAGAGTATAGGTTTTTGTTTTATCATAAGGAAGAGTAACTTTTTCACTATATTTTTTATAACCTTCTTTAGCTACAGAAATCTCATAATCTTTATTTCCTTTTAAGGTTACAAAATAATCGCCATTATCATCCGATTCTATTTTGGTCTCTTTTCCTGTAGCAACATCTTTGATAACAATTTCTGCTTCTGTCTGCTGTGCTGAATTTGATTCAATAACAGTACCCTTTAAAATCGAGAGCTCTGTTTCCACAATATTCTCTTCAACTTTCCCATCAATTCCTATAGGATAAAAATATTTTGTCATATCAATTTCATATATATCTGCTCCGCCAAGTCCGTTTTCTTTACGACTCGATATATATGCTTTTTTCCCATCTGTGGTTAAAACAAAACTCAATTCATCTTTTGTTGAATTAATAGGATAGCCTAAATTAACAGGTACCGACCATGTAGAATCAGGATTCATCCTGCTCATAAAAACATCGTAACCACCCATGCTGTTATGACCTTTGGATGTAAAGAATAATGTTTTCCCATCGGGATGAATATATACGCCCAGTTCATCTTCAATTGTATTAATTACAGGACCAAGGTTTTCGGGTTTTGCCCATAAATTTTTTCCAAGTTTTTTACTTTTCCAGATATCAGCATTTCCATTTCCGCCATTGCGTTCACTAATAAAATACAATGTGTTGCCATCGGGAGAAAGACATGCAGAGCTTTCAAAAAATGATGTATTTATAGGTTTATCAATATTTTTAGGATTGCTCCATTTTCCGTCTGGACGTTTTACTGAATAATAAATATCTCCGCTACCTGTAACTTTAGCAATATTTCGGTAAACAAAAATAATTGAGCCGTCAGGTGAAATACTTAAGCACGCATCATGACCTGCTGTGTTCAGCTCTCCTTCTGCATCTTCAGATGAACTCCATTTATTCTTTTCATCATTCCATGTAGCAATATAAATATCATCATAATACTGACCTGTATTTGGGTCAATGGCTCCACCTTTCGTATCGGGTCTTCTCGATGTAAATATCAATGTTTTTCCATCAGCCGTTATTGATGGCATTGCATCATCGTATTCTGAATTTATTTCAGCACCAAGATTTTTTATTGTAACATTAACCGGATGAGCCATTAAATTTTTTGCAGTCTGAGTTTGTTCCAGTAAATCAACAACAGGGTCATATTTAAGTTTTTCTTGTTTCAAACTCGATTTGTAAGTAGTGTATTCAGTAATTGCGCTGTCGAGTTTCCCCTGGTATTGATAAGCTTGTCCTAAATAATAATGAACGTCATTATCGATATCTGCTTTCAATGAAATTGATTTATTCAAAAACGAAATTGCTTTATCCATTTCCTGGAGCTGAACATAACATTTCCCCATCATGTAATTTGTTTTTGCATCGGCAGGATTCTTTTCATAAATTTCTCTTAGGATGCGCAAAGCCCCATTATAATCAGCATCTCTATACCTGAAATAAGCTTTCATCTTTTTGAAATTTTTCTTTTTCCCGTAAGGTGATTGCGATTCAGAATATTTTGTGATGGTTGTTGCTTCAGCAGAAGTAAAAGCAGTATTTATAAAAGCAAAAAATATTAAAATGAATATGCTCTTTTTCATCTATATAAAAATTAAAATGTATATAAAATCTGTATTTTATCTGAAATGATATTTTTTGTTACCCGCCTTGCCAGTCGGGCAGGCTCGCCCCACCCCCGATATTCATCGGGGCGCAACAATAGCTTGCTCGTGAATATCCATGCTAAAGTAAATTCCGAATGAAATTCCTTTTTGAATTTATTCATCACGGTTGACGCAAATTTAAGTTTGCATGGATATTTCATAGGATGTACTTTGTTATTATTGTGCTAAAATAAAAAATATCCGTTAATTTTCTTAAAATATTTATCAAATTCACATTTTCCATTATCTATTTTTCATATAATCGATAAAAATTTCAAGTGCTTTATGTTTTTGTATATCGAAATCAAAATCAATATTTTTCTCAAGATAAGAATAAATATCAATCCCCGGAAATTCTGAAGGATTAAAAAGTTTTTCGATGGATTCTTTTTTATGCGCCAAGCCCCACTTCAGTGTATTTACAAATGGCGCTATAAACTCCGATGACAAATCATCACGCATAACCCAGCATGCAAAAGTAAAAGGCAAGCCGGTAAACTTAAGCCATTCATCTGATAAATCGTAAACATACTTAAATTTTTTTTCCAGTTGGAACGTTTTATTACCAATAGCAACAAGGCTTTCCATATCCTGCATACTTCCCTGCATCATTTTATTGGAATCAATCCATACCGGATTTATATTCCAGAAATGCTTTGCCAGGATTCTTACCAGGTTTACCGATGTCAGAGAGTGTTCATCAAGATAAATACTTTTTATTTCCTGCAAAGGAATTTGCGAAAGCAGTAAAACAGTTTTGACATTTCCCTTGCTCCCTATACAATAGTCGGAAATGTATTTATAATTTTTCAGTTGCAATAATGCTCCTACCGGGATAAGTGCAATATCCGCTTTCCCATTTTTAAAATTTTCAGCACATTTTGACGGAACTTCAAGCGAAAGTTTAAAATTTTTTAATATCCCCGAATAATCTATTCCATATACAAAAGGTAAAGTATTCAGGTATGATACAGCCGTAATCTGTAATTTCTTTTCTTTCATTTTTGATTTTTTAATATCCGGTTCACTCCTATTGTAGCTGCAACCACTGAATACGAAGGTGCAACAAGCAATCCCACCAAAGGGATTAACAACAATATATAAAACATAAATCCATTGGCTATTGCGAAACCTTTGTTTTTCCTGATGAATTTAACACTCTCACTAATCTTAAGCCGATAACATTCGTGCGAATAATAAATTATTGAGAAGCCATAAAAATACATACTTACAAAAAATAAAAATATTGGAATCACAAATCCCACAATGGGGATAAAGCTTAGAAAAAAACAAATCACAATAAAAAGTAATTCCATAAAAATATTTCGCAGTACTATTGCAAGTCCACGAAAAATATCATTCATCAACAAACTGAATGTATATGGCACTTCGCGACCTGTAATAATTTTACTAGTTTTATCGGAAAGTATTGCCAAAACAGGCGACATTATTACCAACACCAGGTATTTATAAATTGAAAAATAACAATAGAAAAAAAACACTTGTATCAGCAAACGCATGATAAAATAAAATGCCGAAAACAAATATGATAACACCCCCTGCTCATTCCCTGTAATACCGACAAAATTGAAAAACCAATCGGTTATTTGCTTTGAAAAAAATAGGCCTGCAAAAAAAATCAGAACAATTAAACAAAGGTTGATAATGCCCGGCAATAGCACATAAGCCCATAGTTTATTCTTCACAATGAATTTATGTGCATCGATGTATGTTTCAAATCCTAACGAAAAATTTTTGAATAAAGCCATTACTCTTCATTAAAGAACTCATTATAATCTGCGGGATAACAATACGATTTAACAGCTTCGTCATGCGGAAATGCATAATACCATGCTGTTCCTGTCGTACAAAGGGTTCCTTCGCCATCGTATAATTCAACAACCACTTCGGCAATCCTTCTTTTCACTTCAACAAGTTTTGCTTTTAAGGTAAGCTTGCCTTTATGCGCATTTACAGGCTTTTTCATTCGCACATCAAGACGTGCAGTAACGGCACCGGTTTTATATTTTATCAGTACAACCCAGCAGGCAATTTCATCAATCAATGTCGACTGAATACCGCCATGCACAACATTTACATACCCTTCGAAACCATGAGATGGTTCCCATTCCGAAACAATTTCATCGCCATCTTCGAAGAATTGCATTCTCAAACCATCTTTATTATCGGGCGAACAACCAAAGCAATTATAACCGGGTATTTTCCTATAAGGATTACTTATCTTTCGCATATGACTAAAGCGTTTTTACAAATGTATTTATTTTTATTCAATATTATTTTGAATATTTATTATTTAGTGTGCTTTCTCCTTAGATGAGAAAGCACCAAAGAATCAAGGCAAATCATTCGCCGCCGAACTTCTGCCCGCCCTGTTGAAATGCAAGAATTGCTATGCAAAGACATTCCAAAATTGTGGAACTTTGCAAGAATTCTAAACATTTCAACATTCACACCAACCTTGACCTCGCTGATTTGCCTATCCATCGCTCATATTATTCTAATATTTTTACAATATTCTTTTAATATTTAAGCTAAAAACAACCTATAACTTTTTATCTCCAATAGCCACGACCTTTAGGTCGTGGTAACTAATTTAATTATTAAGGGCTTTAGCCCAAACGAACAAATCAAAAACACAATAAAATAAATCTCCGCTTTATAAAAAATAAAAAAATGTTATCGTATATTTGCCTAAAACATATTTACAATGAAGCTCGAAGAATTAACCGCCATTTCGCCTGTTGACGGGCGTTACCGAAAACATACCGAAAGTCTTGCCAATTATTTTTCAGAATTCGCATTAATCAGATACCGCGTATTTGTTGAAGTGGAATATTTTATTTCGTTATGCGAAATTCCTTTACCACAACTTAAGAGTTTCAAAAAAGAGGATTTTAAAAAGCTCCGGAAAATCACCGAAAGCTTCAGTATTGCCGATGCAAACAAGATAAAAGATTTTGAAAAAATCACCAACCACGATGTTAAAGCTGTTGAATATTTTCTGAAAGAAGCTTTCAAAAAATTAAAACTTGAAAAATATTCCGAGTTCATACATTTCGGACTAACATCGCAAGACATTAATAATACTGCCGTTCCGCTGTCGCTGAAAGAATGCTTTGAACGTTTCATAACTCCTTTGTTCGACACTATTGTTCACAAACTTGACGCACTTGCAAACGAATGGAAAAATATCCCGATGCTTGCGCATACGCACGGACAGCCTGCATCGCCCACCCGACTAGGGAAAGAAATAAAAGTTTTTTCTGAGCGCTTAAAAATTCAGTTGAAACAATTATCCGCAATTCCTTTCTCTGCCAAATTTGGCGGAGCAACCGGAAATTTTAATGCACATCATGCAGCATACCCTGAAATCAACTGGGTGAATTTTGCCAACATGTTTGTGAATGAAAAATTATTATTGAGCCGCTCGCAAACTACTACGCAAATTGAGCATTACGACAACTTCGCTGCATTCTGCGACAACCTGAAAAGAATAAATACAATTCTCATCGACCTTGACCGCGACATGTGGACTTACATCTCGATGAAATATTTCAACCAGAGAATAAAAAAAGGAGAAGTAGGTTCATCAGCAATGCCACATAAAGTTAATCCTATCGACTTTGAAAACTCGGAAGGAAACCTTGGTGTTGCCAACGCGCTGCTTGAGCACTTATCGGCAAAGCTGCCTGTGTCGCGCTTACAGCGCGACCTAACGGATTCCACTGTTTTACGAAACATTGGTGTTCCCATTGCTCATTCGGTCATTGCATACAACTCTCTGTTGAAAGGGCTCGACAAACTTTTAGTAAACGAAGAAGCTATTAAAAATGCGCTTGAAGAAAACTGGGCTGTTGTTGCCGAAGGCATACAAACCATTTTACGTCGCGAAGGATACCCCAAGCCCTATGAGGCTTTGAAAGATTTAACACGTAACAACGAAAAAATCACTAAAGAAAATATTCATAAATTTATTGATACGCTAAAAGTTTCCGATAAAATAAAAAAAGAGTTGAAAAAGCTTACACCTTTTAATTATACGGGGGTTTAAAAAAATTAAGTAAGCAAATAAATGACAAAATAAAAAAGCGATTTATGAATAAATGGATATCATTAAGTATCGATTATGCAAATCAAAAATCTTATTTAGATGATCTATTTCACGTATATCCAACAATACCAGAAGGAATTAGAGAAATAAACGAAAAAGCATGGGGTTGTGTTGAAAAGGCTTTTAAACAAAAAAATAATGATTTGCTTATTCATGAGCTTTTAAAACTTGAGTTATTTCCAATTAAGGATAGTTATATCGCATATTTAAAAAGAGATAATTCTTCAATAGATAGAAACCCACGTACAATAAATCGTATTTGTGGAAGAATATACGAGTTAGGACTTAATAAACTATACGAACGTTGCAGCGAGCCTAAAGAAACTAATCGCCAGATTGGTCCAATGTTCCGGGAATGGTTAAGAAAAAAATCGCTTGGCATTACTCCTGTTAATTTGAACACATTTCTTTCTGATAAGAAAGATGCGATTTTAGATGGTAGTGATAAATCGATGATGGATTTTGCAGAAAAAGAATTAGGGTACCATCACAACAAAGGGCTTGATTTCGTTGCACGTTTTAATGGCAAATATGTAATAGGTGAAGCAAAATTTTTAACCGATTTTGGCGGGCATCAAAATGCTCAATTTAACGATGCAATAAGTACTGTCGAAACAAAAAAGTCAATGCAATAAAAATTGCTATTTTAGATGGAGTATTGTATATAAAAGGAAATAACAAAATGTATAAATCTATAACGGAAACATACAAAAATTATAATATCATGAGTGCGTTAGTTCTTCGCGAATTTTTATATCAACTTTAACAATATGCAAAAAAATTTATTAATACAGGCTGAAAATATTGAAGGGATAAATTATCTTTTAAATGAAAAAAAATTAAAAGGTAAAATTGATTTAATATATATCGACCCTCCATTTGCCACTGGTGGAAATTTCACAATAACCGATGGAAGAGCTACGACTATAAGTAATTCAAAAAATGGAGATGTTGCATATACAGATATTCTCAAAGGAAAAGATTTTATAAATTTTTTAAAAGAACGATTATTTTTATTAAAAGAATTACTATCTGAGCAAGGCTCTATTTATTTGCACATCGATTATAAAATCGGACACTACGTTAAAGTAATGATGGACGAAGTTTTCGGAATTGAAAATTTCAGAAATGATATAACCAGAATTAAATGTAATCCTAAAAATTTTGACAGAATTGGTTATGGAAATATTAAAGATTTAATATTGTTTTACACAAAATCTGCAAATCCAATTTGGAATGAGCCCCGGGAAAAATATACAGAAAAAGATTTTGAAAAATTATTTCCTAAAACAGATAAGCAAGGCAGAAGATATACCACCGTTCCAATTCATGCACCCGGCGAAACTGAAAATGGAAAATCAAATCTTCCGTTTAAAGGAATTCTTCCTCCGAAAGGAAGACACTGGAGAGTCAATGTGGAAACATTAGAACAATGGGATAAAGAAGGATTAATTGAATGGTCATCTACAGGAAACCCGCGTAAAATTATATACGCTGATGAACGTGAAGGAAAAAGAATTCAGGATATATGGGAGTATAAAGACCCGCAATATCCAACATATCCAACAGAAAAAAATTCAGAGCTATTAGATTTAATAATTAAAACTTCTTCAAATGTGAATAGTATTGTACTGGATTGCTTTTGCGGTTCGGGAACTACATTAAAATCAGCTCAAACTAATAATAGAAAATGGATTGGCATTGACCAATCAGAACACGCAATCAAAGCCACAATAAAAAAACTTGAAACCGTTGAAGAAGACCTTTTTATTCCCAAACCCGATTATGATTTAATCGAATTAACTGAATCTATCAATATTTCTCAGCAAAGACTTAATACAAAAAGACAAAGCTTATTGAATCCAGATAAAATAGAAAAAATTAAACAAAATAAAAAAGCAATAAATTCCTGAATTTGTTAGTATGAATATTTCCAATAAAAAATATTTTCCCGAATACCAAAAACTGATAGGCCACAGGATTAGTGAGCTGATCAGAGATTTTGGTTTTGAAAAAATAAACGGGAACCTTGGTTATAATATTCAGGCATCGGCTGTTTACTCATCAAACATTGAAGGAAACTCGGTCGACCTTAATTCATTCATGAATTATAAACTCTCCAGTCAAATCAAACATCCTCAAAAAGAAATCCGGGAAATTGAAAATTTAATTGCAGCTTATGAATTCGCCCAGAACAATACACTTAACGAAATTAATTTATTGAACTGTCATAAAATATTTTCTAAAACTTTAGTCAGCGCCGCAAACAGGGGGAAATACCGAAATGAAAAGGTTGGCGTATTCGAACAGGATGGATTGGTTTATTTGTCAATAGAACCGGAATTTGTAAAAGAAAAAATGAAATTGTTTTTTGAAGATATCCATGAATTATTTAATGCAAAAATTTCAACAGAAGAAGTTTTTTATTTTGCATCATTCATCCATCTTGTATTTGCGCACATTCATCCTTTCTGTGACGGAAATGGCCGTGCAGCTAGACTTATAGAGAAATGGTTTATTGCTCAAAAACTCGGAGAATTATTTTGGAATATCCCTTCCGAAAAATATTACAAGGAAAATCAATCTGAGTACTATAAAAATATTAATCTTGGCGTAAATTACTATGAACTGGATTATGATAAATGTATTCCTTTTCTTGCAATGTTACCAAGATGTTTGGAAAAATAAATTCTTCTTATGCCTTGTCAACTTATCAACTTATTTATAAAAATTAAATGAAGGTTACCGGTTTCACATTTGTCCGCAATGCAATAAAATTCGATTATCTTTGATATGCTTATTTGAAGCTAAAATATTAGAATAAAAATTATGCAGAACGACCAATTAATATTTTACACCACTCCTCAAGGAAATATTAAAATAGAAGTTTTTTACGAAGGCGAAACTTTTTGGCTTACACAGAAAGCAATGGCTGGTTTATTTGGTGTCGCAGTACCTGCAATAAGTAAACATTAAAAAAATATTTTTGAAACAGGTGAGCTTAAACAGGAAGCAGTTATTTCCAAAATGGAAACAACTTAAATTAAAACGCAACTATTTCCATTTTGGAAATAGTTCAAAAATCTTTGCACATTGATAAAGTTCTTTACAACAAATAATACACAATCAATTAACATAACCCACCAATGAAAGTTATCGGTTTCACATTTGTCCGCAACGCAATAAAATTCGATTATCCTATAATTGAAGCCATTACTTCTATTCTTCCATTATGCGATGAATTTGTTGTGGCTGTAGGGAAATCGGAAGATGCAACACTCGAACTGGTAAAATCTATTAACTCGACAAAAATAAAAATTATCGAAACAGTTTGGGACGATTCGCTACGCGAAGGTGGCCGTGTGCTTGCAGTTGAGACTGACAAAGCTTTTGCAGCAATATCACCTGATACCGACTGGGCATTTTATATTCAAGGTGATGAAGTGGTTCATGAGAAATACTATCCGGCAATTTTCGATGCGATGAAAAAATGGAAAGACGATAAAAATGTGGAAGGACTGCTCTTTAATTACCTGCATTTTTATGGCTCTTATGATTACATCGGGGATTCACGAAGGTGGTACAAACGAGAGATACGCATTGTGAAATACGATAAAGGAATTACATCATTCCGCGATGCACAAGGCTTTCGCAAAAACAACAAACTTATAAAAGTAAAACCTGTTGATGCATTTATTTATCATTATGGTTGGGTTAAACCACCCGAATTGCAGCAAGCCAAGCAACAACACTTCAACAAAATGTGGCACAATGATGAATGGATGGAGAAGAATATTCCCAAAATAAATGAATTCGATTATTCACAAATCGATTCGCTGGCAAGGTTTTCAGGAACTCATCCGCAGGTAATGCAGCAACGCATCAACAATAAAAACTGGAATTTTTCGTTCGATCCTACAAAGAAAAAATTTTCTATGAAAGCACGTTTCCTATATTGGCTCGAAAAGAAAACAGGCTGGAGATTAGGCGAATATAAAAACTTTAAAATAATTTAAAATCGAAAAATAATATTTAATATTTTTGTAAAAATATTTGACTATGGATTTAAGTAAAATTATGTCGGTTTCGGGAAAGAGTGGTTTGTTCATGTCAATCGGGCAAACAAAGAACGGACTTATTGTTGAATCGCTCATTGATAAAAAACGTTTCCCCGTTTATGTTTCCGACAAAGTAAGTGCATTGGAAGATATCAGCGTTTTCACTACAGATAAGGATATTCCTTTAAAAGATGTTTTCAAAAAAATATTTGAAAAAGAAAATGGAAAACCTTGTATCGACCCAAAATCGGATGATGCAAAAATTAGAGCATACCTTGCCGAAGTTCTTCCCGATTATGATAAAGAACGTGTATATGTTTCGGATATGCGAAAAATGCTATCGTGGTACAACCTTCTGCAATCGTTGAATATGCTGAAGTTTGACGAAGAAGTAAAAGTGGAAGAAAAAGAAAAAACAGAATAATCACTGCCCCTTTAGGGGCATTTTTTTTATATTTGAAAATGAAAAAATTTGTACAAGACCTTGAAGTTATAGAAAACCGTGAGCTGAATGCCTTTCATTTTTTGCTCACATTAAAAGCACCTGTCAAGCTTCCCGAAATTTTACCTGGGCAATTTGCTGAAGTGCTTGTAGAAAATTCACCAACAACATTTCTACGCAGGCCTTTAAGTACCCATGATGTCGACTTCGAAAAAAACACAATTTCATTCTACATCAAATGTGTTGGACCGGCTACAATGAAACTTCGCGAATATAAAAAAGGTGATTTCTTAAATGTTATGTATCCACTTGGAAATACATTCTCACTTCAACCAGAATCTCCTGTATTGCTTGTAGGTGGCGGTTGCGGAGTAGCACCATTACTTTACCTTGCAAAATATTTAAACAAAAAAAATATTGAAGTCTCAACATTGATCGGAGCAAGAACTCACAGCGATTTATCGGAAATAAAAGAATACGAAAAGTGCGGGAAAATATTTTTAATTACTGAAGATGGTTCAAAAGGTGAAAAAGGTTTGGTAACCGGACATTCTGTTTTCAAAAATGTAAACCAATTCAAAAAAATTTATTGCTGCGGCCCCGAGCCTATGATGAAAGCTGTTGCAGCTTTAGCTAAAAAAAATAAAATCGATTGCGAGGTATCGCTCGAAAACACCATGGCATGCGGCATTGGAGCATGCCTGTGTTGTGTTACTGAAACAGTTGAAGGAAATAAATGTGTTTGCACTGAAGGACCAGTGTTCAATATAAATCAATTAAAATGGTAGATTTAAAAGTAAATATAAACGGACTTGAATTTAAAAACCCTGTCCTCACAGCATCGGGAACATTTGGTTATGGCCCCGAGTTCGAAGATTTTTTTGACATTAGTCATTTAGGCGGAATAATTGTCAAAGGCACAACACTCGAACCCCGCGAGGGAAATGCTTATCCGCGCATGGCCGAAACACCTTCTGGAATGCTTAATGCAGTTGGCTTACAAAACAAAGGAATAAATTATTTTATTGAAAAGATTTATCCTGAAATAAAAAAATACGATACCAATATTATTGTAAATGTTTCCGGTTCGAAGCTGGAAGATTATTTAGCAGTCGTAGAAAAACTAAACGACCTTGAAAAAATTCCGGCAATTGAATTAAATATTTCATGCCCTAATGTAAAACAAGGCGGAATGGCTTTCGGCACCAGTTGCGCATCAGCTGCTGAAGTTACAAAAGCAGTAAGAAAAGCATACAAAAAAACTTTAATAGTCAAACTTTCTCCAAACGTTACCGATATTGCAAGCATTGCAAAAGCTGTTGAAGCCGAAGGAGCCGACTCTGTTTCATTAATCAATACTTTATTGGGAATGGCTATCAATGCTGAAACCCGCAAACCCGTATTATCAACAATCACAGGTGGCTTGTCAGGCCCTGCCGTTAAACCAGTTGCATTGCGCATGGTATGGCAGGTTGCAAAAGCAGTAAAAATTCCGGTAATCGGGTTAGGTGGAATTATGCGAGCTTCCGATGCTATAGAATTTATTTTGGCCGGTGCAACTGCTGTTCAAATTGGAACTGCAAATTTCATCGACCCGCAAATATCAATTAAAATTGTACAGGGAATTCAGGATTATTTAGTTCGTCATAAAATAAAATCAGTAAAAGAAATAATTGGAGCTTTGGAAGTATAAAAATATTCTTACTAAAGAGAGGGCGGGCTCGAAGAGCCCGCCCTCTCTTTTTGCAAATATTTATATAATTACTTCTTCAATGCAAAGCTTATAAATAAAGGATTATATGTATCTGTAAAATCTGCTTCTATCCATCCATATTTATTTCCATCCTTTCGAAGACCAATATATTTTATATCTTGTACGTAATGCCATCCGCCAAATGACGGGCAACCTGTTGTACCTGGGTTTTCTCCCCAAATAACCAAATCAGAATTTTCCCCGCTTTTCCAATTCGAAATTGTATTAATTAATTTATTATAACTTAACGTATCAACAAAATCTTTGGAACCATATTGTCCCAATCCAATAGGATATGATTCTGTATACATTGCTATTTCAAAACCATTCTTCGTTTTCAAATCACAATAAGGAAAAGGATTTGGCATACCTCCATTTAATAAATGTATACTATCATAATTCAATAAAGATAACTTAAAGATTAAATCATACACACCATCTGAATTTAAATCAATAGAATCCTGCCCATATCCATATAAATTCAGGGAATCCCAAGTAATATTTATTTTAAATGCAGGAGAAAAAGCTGTATGTATATAATTCGAATCATATATACCCGCTCTTGTATAATCAGTACTATCTGTTGTTGTTGAGTTATTCGAAGAAATTTCATCTTTCTTACAAGAAATTGATAATACAAACAGGAATGTTATTAAAAGAAAATTGTAACTATTCAGCAATATTATAAAAATATTTTTAAAAAGTAAAAAATCGAACACGATATTAACAAATGTTGAATAGTAATTAACAACATTGTCGGTATTTTTAGAAGTATTTGCAGAAGATTA
>Ga0116170_10002698_pt1 | contig 16953 bp, 16 predicted proteins | sample AD_JPNHW1_MetaG_FD_89797 | JGI IMG/M metagenome (GOLD analysis project Ga0116170, IMG submission 89797) | Active sludge microbial communities of municipal wastewater-treating anaerobic digesters from Japan - AD_JPNHW1_MetaG | ecosystem: Engineered > Bioreactor > Anaerobic > Digestate | place...
AAAGACGATGAGGAGACGGAAGAGGCGGGCTGGCCCTCACTATTTCACAAGTGACATCACGGGAAAGTACCTGTACAGCCCCCGTTTGGCAGCGGTCTTATCCGGAACAGGATAGTCAGCACCTCGAACGTGTGAGGCGCCGCTTCACGTCTTCCGGGAACCCTTCAGCAGCCCCATGAAGAGGCATTCGGATGCGTCGATGGATTCCACGCCAGCGGCATCGTCCGAGATCGGAAGCCCAAGCCCCCGCACGACTGCCGCAGGCACGCCCTCGTCCGCCTCCCCCATCACGAGTTCGGCTGCGGACGCGATGTTGTCGGCGACTGCCCGTTTTGTCACCTGGAGCGTGTTCCCGAAGAGATCGGTCCTGCCCCGGTCGTCGATCACCGAGGCGATCCCGGCACAGCCGATGGCAACCCCGGAGCAGCCGGCCCGCATGGCATGGGTGCGGCTGTCGGCAACGATGACCGCGATCTTCCGGCCGGTCCGCTCCCCGATCTCCCGGCGTATCCGCGCTGCGCTGGCATCCGGATCCGCCGGCAGGGGGACGAGGCAGCCTGTCGGCGCATTCGAGCCGTCGACACCGGCATTGGGGAGGAGGGTTCCCCCCTTCATGCAGAGCAGGAAATGCGGGATGCCGCCCACAACCTCGTCGCTCTCGGAAAGTACGACTTCGGCGACCCGGGGATCCATTGCGTACTTCTCCGCGTATTCCCGTGCCCGGTCCGAGGGTTTGACGGTATCGAGGGCAATCACCCTCCCTTCCGCTGTCGCCACCATGGACTCGGCGAGGACAAGGATGTCGCCGTCCCGGATCCCTCCGCAGGCGGACTCCGCCGTCGCGATGAGCCGGCCGGCAAGGTCGTCCCCGCTGCCGATCAGGCCGGTCTTCAGACCAAAGACAGAGAACCCGGTGTTCATGTGCCTTTCACCATCCGCCCGTATACTCTGATGACGTCGCGGGTTGCGGCGACATCGTGGGCACGGATGATCGATGCGCCTTTCCGTAACAGTTCCATGGTCACGGCAAGGGTGCCCGGCAGCCGGTCTTCCGGTGCCCGGTCAAGGAGCATGCCGATGAAGGTCTTCCTTGATACCGCGCCGAGCAGGGGGCGGTCAAAGCGCCGGAATTCCTCGAAGTGACGGCAGAGTTCCCAGTCGTCATCGACCGATCGCATGGGTGTCCAGATGCCGACCCCGGGGTCGAGAACATAGTCTTTCACCCCGAAGTCCTGGCAGCGCCGGGTCACCCGTTCCAGCGCGGCAAGGGTCGCTTCAACGCCCACCGGGTCGCCCGGCTGCCGGTCGGCAGCCATCAGGAAAGCCGGGAGTCCTGCATCCGCAACCTTCTGCGCATAGGCCGGGTAGATGAACCCGCCGATATCGTTGGCTGCGGCGATGTCGTGCTTCAAGCAGATATCGAGCACGCCCGGGTGCATCGTGTCAACGGAGACGGCAATCCCGCTCCCGTCCAGTTCCTTTAAGGCGGCATCGATCCGTTCCCCCTCGGTCTTCCCGCTGATGGGCTGGGCATACGGGGAGGTGCTCCGTGCACCGATGTCGATGATGGATGCACCCTGTTCGACCATCGCGGTTGCAGCCTTCAAAACAGAGTCCACCTGCACGAACGAATCGGAGTAGAACGACTCGTGGCTGACATTGATGACCCCCATGATCCGGACCGGGGCGTCGCCCCCGATCGCGGTTCCCTGTATTACACACTGTCGCATGATCGCCGTTTTGCCGATGTGAAGGTGTTCTCCATCAGGGTTGCAATTGTCATGGGACCGACACCCCCGGGGACCGGCGTGATCGCCGACGCGATATCACGGACCGCTGCAAAGTCCACGTCGCCGACAAGCTTGCCGTCCAGCTGGTTGATGCCGACATCCACGACGACTGCGCCCTTCTTCACCATCTCCGCCGTAACGAACCGGGCCCTGCCGACCGATGAGATAAGGATGTCTGCCCCGCGTGCAACAGCCGCGATATCGGGAGTCTTCGAGTGGCAGACGGTCACGGTGGCATCCGCGTTGAGGAGGAGCGCAGCGAGCGGGCGGCCGACATCGATGCTCCGCCCGAGCACGACCGCATGCTTACCGGCAACCGCAATGTTGTTTGCTGCAAGGAGGGTCATGATCCCAAGCGGCGTGCAGGGGGAGAACCGTGGATTTCCCGAGAAGAGCAGCCCGAGGTTGCAGGGGTGGAACCCGTCAACGTCTTTCTCCGGGGCGACCGATGCGATCACCTGCGTTGCGTCGACCTGGCGGGGGAGGGGGAGCTGGACAAGGATACCGTCGATCTCCGGGTCTTCGTTGAGCCTCCGGACCGCTGCCATCACGGCGTCGGTTGTCGCATCCGCCGGAAGTTCAATCCCGACGGACCCGATGTGCACCCGCTCGCAGGCCTTGTGCTTCATCCGGACGTACATCCGGGAGGCGGGATCGTCCCCCACGATCACGGTCGCGAGGTGGGGATAGAGCCCGGACTCGTCGATGGCGTCTTTCAGGATCTCCAGCCGCTGTTCCGAGCAGGCTTTTCCGTCAAGAATCATGGAAAGGGCGAAGGGAGGGGAAAAGGAGGAAGGCGCTCACTCCGGGTAGAGCGGGAACCTGCCTGCCAGTGCTGCAACCTTTGCGTGCACGTCCCGGATCGCTGCTTCGTTGTGGATGTCTTTTACCACCCGTGCAATATAGCTGCCGATCTCCCGCATCTCGGCCTCCTTCATGCCCCGGGAGGTGACGGCGGGGGTGCCGATCCGGAGGCCGCTCGTGACGAACGGGCTCTTGGTCTCGTTGGGGATCGTGTTCTTGTTGACCGTGATGGCCGCCTTCCCGAGCGCCGTCTCGGCTTCGAGCCCGGTAATGCCCTGCCCGGTTAAGTCAAGGAGCATCAGGTGGTTGTCGGTGCCGCCGGAGACGAGCCGGAGGCCGTTGTCCATGAGGGTCTGCGCAAGGGACTTTGCGTTCTTCACGATCTGCTTATTGTACTCCTTGAACGACGGGCGGAGCGCTTCTTCAAAACAGACCGCCTTTGCAGTGATCGTGTGCATCAGGGGGCCGCCCTGCATGCCGGGGAAGACCGCCTTGTCGATGGCCTGGGCGTACTCGGCATTGCACATGATGGCGCCGCCGCGGGGCCCGCGGAGCGTCTTGTGGGTCGTGGTTGTCGTGAAGTTGACGACGCCGACCGATGTCGGGTGGATGCCGGTTGCGACGAGGCCGGCGATATGGGCGATATCGGCCATGCAGTAGGCGCCGACGTCTTCGGCGATCTCCTGGAATGCTTTGAAGTCGATGACCCGGGGGTACGCGGAGGCACCGCAGACGATGATCTGCGGCTTCTCCTTTTTTGCCATCTCGCCGACCGCACCGTAATCGAGGGTTTCCGTCCTGGGGTCGACGCCGTATTGTGCTACCTGGTAGAACTTCCCGGTGAAGCTGACCGGGGAGCCGTGCGAGAGGTGACCGCCCTGGTTGAGCTTCATGGAGAGGATCTTCTCCCCCAGTTTCATGTACGCGAAATACACCGCCATGTTTGCCTGGGTGCCTGAGTGGGGCTGGACGTTTGCGTGCTCTGCACCGAAGAGCTTCTTCAGCCGGTCGCGTGCGAGGTTCTCGGCCATATCGTGGAACTCGCAGCCGCCGTAGTACCGTTTGCCGGGGTAACCTTCGGCATATTTGTTGGTCATGATCGAGCCCATCGCTTCCAGGACGGCCCGGGAGACCAGGTTCTCGGATGCGATCAGCTCAAGGCCGTTGAGCTGACGCAACCGTTCCTTCTCGATAATATCCGCTATCTGAGGATCTGTTGCAGCCAGATACGACATATGCAAAAAGGTGTGTTCCGATCAGGTAAGACACTTGTGCTGAAAGACCGTCCCTCCGGCATGGAATCTGCCGGGGATTTTATTCATGCCAGTATTTGCCGATATACACTGGTATCGGTGGAATCCTCAAAGGTATACAGAGATACCGGGAACGGAGATCCATAATGGTTGCGGGCATAGGGATAGCGAGGGTGAACGTGAAAGCACTTGGATTTTCCGGGGCGGCTGCACGGTCGGAACAGGTTCCAGCGCAATCCGGGCGTATATTTCTCCGGGTCCGAGGGAAAATAAGCACAAACCTTTTTTCCTCATCAGGTGATCAATAGTAGTAGTATAATTATCGTGGTTTTTTACCGGGAAGACCAACCGGGGAGAACCTGGGGAAAAAGGCCCGTGAACGGGACTAAAACGTTCAGGAGACTGAGATGACACCCATAACAGCTGCAGGGGCTGCAGGCGAAGACCGCATTGCAGCGCTGGAACGCAAGATCAGGGAACAGGAAGCACTCGTCAAGGGGATCACCGAGGAACTCCTTGATCTCAAGTCCATAGTCATGAAACTGTCCAAGGCAAGCGACGAGAGAAGCCGCCAGGAACTGAAGCGTGTCCAGGCAGTCGGGGCAGCGGTTCCGCCGGCAGCGGCACCGGCCGGAGGACAGGCAGCCGGGGGCAGCACCGTTGTGATGCGCCCCAAGTCGGCACGTGCAGCCGACGCAGCAAAGCCCGATGAACCTGCCATGGACATGATCATGCAGCCGGACGGCACCATGAAGCTCGAGCCCCGGCGCGGGGACAAGAACTACATCGTCGCATCCGCGGGCTATGGCCGGAAGAAAGGCGGCAGCACCGGCAAGAAACAGGGCGATCTCATCTATGCCGTCGACGATGAGAAAGCCAGTCCTGCAAAGAAGTAAGGGGCCGAACGTCTTTGCATATCACAGAGCTGGAGATCGATAACTTCAAGTCTTTTTCGAAGAAGACCAAAATCCCTTTTCTTCCCGGCTTCACCGTCATCTCCGGGCCCAACGGTTCGGGGAAGAGCAACATCATCGACTCGATCCTTTTTGTCCTCGCCCTGTCGTCCGCCCGCAACCTGCGTGCGGAGAAACTGACCGATCTCATCAACCTGAACTCGGGGAAGAACACCGCCGAGGTTGCCATCGAGTTCTCGGACGGGACGAAGATCCGCCGGCGGATCAAACGGACCGGGAACGGCTACTACAGCTACAACTACCTCAACGACCGGGTCTGCAAACAGCTCGATATCGTCGATTTCCTCGCAAAGCACGGGATCAAACCGCACGGGTACAATGTCGTGATGCAGGGCGACGTGACCCGGATCATGGAGATGAGCGATGGCGAACGCCGGAAGATCATTGACGAGATCGCGGGTGTCGCCGAGTTCGATTCCAAGAAGGACCAGGCGCTCCGGGAGCTCGATGTCGTACGGGAACGGATCGAGCGCGAGGAACTGCTGCTCATCGAGCTCCAGAAACGGGTGAACGAGCTCAAAAAGGAACGGTCGCACGCCCTCGAATACCAGAAGTGGCAGAAGGAACTGGAGTATTTCCAGGCATGCCGGTCCGCCGCAAAGCTGCACGACCAGGAGAAGGAGCTTGCAACCCTCCTGAAGGTTTCAGAAGATCAGAAGATCGCTCTCTCCCGGATCGAGGCCGACCGGAGCCTCGAGGAGAACGAACTCTCGTACCTCCGTGCCGATCTCAGGGATATCGACGAGGAGATCAACCGGAAGAGCGGGTCGGACTACCTCAAGCTGATCGCAGAGCTCGAAGAGGCAAAGAGTGCAATCAAGGTTGCCGAGCAGGCAATTGTCCGGCTCCGGAAAGAGAAAGAGACGAACCTTGAGACCATCAACCGGGTCTACCAGGATACGAAACGGGCGGAGGCGCGGGTTGCCGAGTGCTCGGAACAGGTGCGGGAGTTCTCGATCGACCGTACCAACATGGCAATGGAAGTTGCAACCGCAAAAGCCCAGCTGGAGAAGATCGAGAACGAGATCAAACAGCACTCCGAAGACACCGAAGGCGCACGGGAGAAACTCTTTGCGCTCCTCCAGAGCGCCGAGGAGAAGAAGGGCGTCCGGTCCGGGCTCCTCCACGAGCAGGACATGCTCATCGAGAAGAGCCGGATGCGGACAACCGAGCTGGAACGCTTAACCGGCCTCCTTAAGCAGCTGGACGAGGAGTATGCGGCAAAACAGTCCCAGATGACCGATTCCGACAAGAGCGTTGCCGGCCTCGATGCCGAGAAGAAGGCGCTTGACCGGGCCCTCTCGGAGCTGGAGAGCGGGCTCTTCTCCTCCCGGAGCACGCTCGAGCATGTCAGGACCGAGATGAAGGATGCCGAGCAGGAAGCGATCCGGCTCGAAGCGACGATGCAGGCACGCGGGGAGTCGGGGGGCAGGGCTATCGAGGCTGTCAGCGCAATGGACGGCGTCCACGGGACAATCATGGGGCTCGGGAAGTCTCCGGCCGAGTACGCCACCGCCCTGAACGTTGCCGCAGGGCAGAAACTCCAGTACGTGGTCTGCGACACCGATGCAATCGCCGCCGAAGCGATCCAGTACCTCAAGAACGAGAAACTGGGCCGGGTTACGTTCCTTCCCTTAAACAAGCTCAAACCTCCGGCGCTTCCCCCGGTAAAGGAGCCCGGGATCATCGATTACGCGGTCAACCTGCTCGAGTACGACCCGAAATACGACCGGGCTTTTGCCGTTGCGCTCGGGTCGACGGTCGTTGTCGATTCCCTTGAGCGGGCACGCAAACTGATCGGGAAGTACCGGATGGTGACGCTTGAGGGCGAACTGCTCGAACGAAGCGGTGCAATGACCGGGGGTTCCGCAAAGAAGCAGGTCAGGGGGTTCGGCGCGGCAGTCGACGACGAGATCGTCCGGATCCGCGCCCATCTCGCAGAACTTGCCGACGAGGCGGCGGGCATCGAGGAGAACGTGAAACGCCTTACCGCCGAGGTTGATTCCCGGCGGGCGGCAAGGAACGAGATCGAGCAGAAGGTCGCCCGGTTCGGGATGTTCTCCGAGGAGTTCACCCGGCGGTTCGAGGCGATCACGGTCGAGAAGCAGACAATCGAACAGGCAATCGCCCGCCAGCAGGGCGAGACGAGCGGCGCTTCGGCGGAGGTTGCCGCCCTTGAAGCGAAGCTCGATGCGACCACGGCGGAGATCAATGCCGTGAACGCGGAGATCGACGAGATCAAGAAGAAGCTGGACGACACGAGCATCCCGGCGCTCACCGAGCAGATGGAGAAGAAACGGCGCGAGATCGAGGAGCTGGAGCGCCGCCTGCGCAACAAGGAGTCCGATATCAACGACGCCACCCGCGAACGCACCCATTTCAACGCCCGTATCGCGGAGCTTGGCGATGAACGCGGCCGGCAGGAGGAGCGCAACCGTCAGATCGATACCGAGATCGCCGGCGGAAACGACCAGATTACGGGAAGCAGAACCCGGATCGCCGCCATCGAGGAACGGCAGAAGGAGTTCTCCGGGGTGCTCGACGATCTCCGTGCCAAGAGGAACGAGGTCTCGGGGCATATCGGGGCATCCGAGCAGAAGCTCCTGAAGTTCGACTCCGAGAAGGAGAAGATCAAAGTGCAGGCCGACGCAGTCGCGGACCGGACGGCAACGCTCGGCATCGAGATGGACACGCTCCGCCGGGTGGTGGGGGATATAAAGACCGACCTCACCCTGACCGAGATCGAGGGGAAGATTGCCGAAGCGGATGGTGCGATCCGGAAGATCGGGGCCGTCAACATGCTCGCCATCGAGGAGTACGACAAGGTCCAGCGGCAGGTGGACGAGCGGACGGAGAGGAAGGAGACCCTCTCCCGGGAACGGACGACCATCATCGACCGGATCCAGAAGTACGAGCAGATGAAGTTCGAGGCGTTCATGACCGCCTTCAAGGCGATCGACGCGAACTTCCGGGAGGTCTTTGCACGGCTCACGAGCGGGAGCGGCCATCTCGTGCTGGAAAACGAGGAGGATCCCTTTGCGGGAGGGCTCACGTTCGCCGTCCAGCCCCGGGACAAGACCGTGCACCTCCTCTCCTCCCTCTCGGGCGGCGAGAAGTCGTTGACAACGCTTGCATTCATCTTCTCGATCCAGCAGCATGTGCCTGCCCCCTTCTACGCCTTCGATGAAGTGGACATGTCGCTCGACGGGTCGAACGTGGACCGGATCGCGACCATGATCAAGGAGCTTGCCCCGACCTCCCAGTTCGTAATCGTTTCCCTGCGCAAACCGATGATCACCGAGGCGGAGCGGATCATGGGCGTGACGCTGCGCCCGGACAAGAGCACGCTCGTCACCGGGGTCAAGGTCAATGAGTGACCAGAATATGACGGACATGCCGGAGGATCACGGGCGACGTCCTACCGGAGGACAATCCGTTACGCCCCCGGAACCGGCCACCGGGCCGGCACCTGCCGGATCTCCGGCACCCGGTCCGGCAGAAAGCGCGGGAACCGGGGCGGCAGGCGGAGCGTCACCAGAATTGGCAGTTCCCGGGGCAGGTCAGGATGGGACCGGAAGCACACCGGCACCGGTGGAGGAATCCGCCGTCGAGGACCCGGTCGAGATCCTCGTCGGCATGGCGGAACGGGGAGAGATCGACCCGTGGAACATCGACATCATCGAGGTGACCGACCGGTTCCTGACCGAGCTTGACCGGCGCCGGGAGCTCAACCTCCGGATTTCGGGCCGGACGCTCTTCTACGCGGCAACGCTGCTGCGCATGAAGTCCGAGCACCTTGCGGAAGAAGATGGGCAGGCTGAGGAGGACGGGGAAGACGCGGAGCCCGGCGATGACTTCGATGCCGCTCTCGACGACGAGTTCGAGTACGAGGGGAGGCTTGGCCCCATCGAACTGCTCGAACGGGAGATCCAGCGCCGGCTCGACCGGAAGAACCTCAGGAAGAGCCCGGTCACCCTTTTCGAGCTGATCATCCAGCTCAAGAACCTCGAAAAGGAGGAGCGGCGGCGCCGGAGGCTGGTCGACGAGGATTCGTTCCTTCCCGATGCCGACGACGTGGTCTCGATCGCCCATGACGAAGGATACCAGGATACGGCAGTCACGGTGTACCAGGAATGCCTCCGGTGCATGGTGCAGCAGGAGGAGATGACGCTTGCCGAGCTCTGCCGGCGGCTTGGCTGGAACGTCCCCGAGGTCTACATCCCGCTCCTCTTCTTAATGCTTGACGGCCAGTGTGCCCTCCGGCAGGAGGAGTTCTTCGGGGATGTGTACGTGCGGGTCTGTAAGGCCGGGGACTCGATCGGGCGGCTCGTGGAAGAGGGCGGGTGAACGTTTCCCCTCCGCAATCCCGCCGTCGATGGCATCTCCCACCCAAAGGGGGGAGGCCCCCAGAAAAACTGTTCAATACCCTCTCTTTCGATTAATTTATACTTCCGGAAAAATTCCGGTGTGGATAAAAAAAAGGATCACCGGCGGCTGTATTTCCGGAACATGTAATACACCCCCCCGCCGATCACGAGGAGCAGCACGATCCCAAGGATAGCGACAAGCGACTGTTCCTTCACCTGCACGCGGAAATCGTCCTTCACCTCTGTCTGGTCGGATGTTACCTTCACCGCGATCTTGTACTCGCTGGCCACGATGTTGCCCGGGGGGACGATTGTCAATGTCACGTCCGCCGACTCGCCCGGGGCGATCCCGGCGATGGTCTCCGGTGTGATCTTGGCGTTCCAGCCTTCCGGTGCCGATACGGTGGTTTTCACGTTCGTCAGCGTACCGGCATTGCCGGCATTGGTCAGGCGGATCCTGAAGGAGAGGGTGTCTCCCTTGTTCACGGGATACTGGTACTTCTCGGCATAGACTCTGATCTCGTAATTCCCCTTGATTTTCGCTGTCAGGTTCTTCTCGTAGGAGTCCTGTGACGAGTCGATGACGAGCGGGATGAAGTAATCCCCCACGGCAACCCCGTAGGGTGGTATCGCCTCGACAAGGATCGGCCTCTCCTCGCCGCTCTTTACAAAGATCTCCGAGATATCGGTGCCAGGAGACGACTTCAGCTCGTACCGGACGTACCAGCCCTCCGGGAGATTTTCTGATGCGAGCCGGAACGTATCGTCGCTCTTCCCGATGTTCCTGATGGTGAGGTCGTACTGGGGCTTCTTATCCGCAGTCGTGGCAATCACCGGAGAATTGATCGTGATCTCGGCTGCAAAGAGGGCTTTTTCCAGCATAACCGTTCCTGCGTCGGTCGTGATGCCCCCCTTGATACGGATATCCTTCTTCTCCGCTTCCCTGTATCCGCTGCGGCTGATCTTCAATGTATAATCGCCGTTCTCGACATCGGCTGCAATTTTCCCGTCAGCAGTGCTCATGACAGTATCAACGATCGCGTGATCGTTATCCCGGACGATTGCGACTGTTGCCCCCTTGATCTTCTCCCCATCCTTGTCGACGACGGAGAGCTCGAGGGTGCCCTTCTCGCCCGCATGGGTCTTTGAAACTGTAACGTAAACCCAGTACCATCCGTCACCGATGTGGACCTGAAGAGCATACTCCCCTTCTGGAGTATCGGAACTCGTTTCCACACAGAGCGTAACCATCCGTTTAGTCCCGTAAGGAAGGGAGATCTTGTTCACCTCGATATCGCCATCGAGGAAACGGATGTCCCAGTCGAATTTCTTCGTCCCGGAGGACTCGACCCACATCCGTTTATTGTTCTCCTGCCCGTAATTGACGACCTCAAGGCTGAATTTCGCCATCTCCCCGGCTTCGATGACCTGCCCGGGCAGCCCGCAGGATATGGTGACGTACGTATCGATGGACGAGATCACCTCTGCGGAGGCCGGTTGCGGGAGGACGATTGTGATCGCTACAGCGAGGAGGAGCCCGAAAATGAAGAGGGGATCTGCCGCTGTCCCCTTCCGTAGCATATAGGCATCGCGGGTCATCGGACATCCAGCCGCATGAACCGCAGGTACGCAAGGCCGAAGAATACCGCAGGGAAGAGGAGCAGGGCTGCGATGTTGGCGAGAATCTTCCCGAGAATGTCTTCGACAGAGGTTGTCTCGCCTTCCGATACCATAAACGCCGTTGTCACGCCGTTACCCGCGGACAGGACGAACCCCGGGGTCATGGTGGAGGTGATTGTCGATGTGACGGACTGGTAGTCCATCGTGGGGGAGAAGAGCGCGAAGGTATCTTTTACCATCTGCTGTTTCTCCCAATATGCCCGCACCTGTTCGTTGTACTCGTCCCAGGCACCGTTGTCTCCCTTGTCGGAAACGGTGACGGAGAACGTGTTGCTTTCGGTCGCGTTGGTGACGGGCCGTTGCATCTGGTCGAGGAGTTCCTGCGGTATCTCGGGCTGGCTGCCGACCAGGTTCTCCATCACAGTGTCGTTGGCGAGCGTCGGGACGAGGACCGAGAGGAGGATAAAGACGATGATGGTGTAGATGAGTGCCTCACCGCTCTCGTCCATTATTGTCGACATGAAGAGTGCGATGGCAAAGTAGGAGAAGATCAGGAGGAACGAGACCGCAGCAAAGATCCCGATGAGGACGAGCTCGCTGCCATCCGGTACGATCCCGTACACGAGGAGGGTGGCAAGCGCGATGAAGAGTACTACGAAGAGCGCCCCGGAAAGGGCAGTGATACCGCCCAGTGCCTTGCCGTTGATCACCTCGTCGCGGTATACCGGGTGCGAAAGCAGGATCTTTAAGGACTTGCTCTCCTTCTCCTTGGAGACGAGGTCGAAGCCCATTGCGATCCCGAGGATGGCCCCGACAAAGACCAGGTATGTGGCCACCGAGGCGAAGACCGACAGGATAGACGGCTTTTCTGCTATGTAACTGGAGAGCGGGGAATCGATGGCGGACTGGTGCTCGTTGTATCTGTCCAGCGCCTTGTTATACTCAGTGATCCCCCCGATCATGCCGACGATGGCGACGACAAGGAGGATGCCGAAGATGAGGAGGAACTTGCGGCTCTTGAGGTGGTCGAAGAGCTCCTTTTTTGCAACCGTAATAAGCCTGCCCTGCGCCATCGCCCTCACCCCGCCACCTGGTAGTAGGAGAGGAAGGTCTCCTCCAGCGTCAGCCCCTCGCGGGAGAGGCCTTGGATCCGGACATTATGGAGCGCGAGGTTTTCGGCAACCGCCCCGCGGATGTCAGAGCGGGCGCGGATAATCGCCCCGAACCGGCCGGTCTCATACCGCACATCGATGATGTCCGGGTGCGAGAGCTCTGGCACCGGGTCGAGGGATTCGACACGGATAGTCACCAGACCCCCGTCCTTTTTGGCGAGATCCTCCGCAAGGTCCTTCCAGGACCCCTGCGCCACGAGCCTGCCCGCGGAGAGGATCCCGACCATGGTGCTGACCCTGCTGATCTCCTCGAGGATATGGGAAGAGACAATGACCGTGGTTCCGGCCTGCGCCACACCTGTGATGATCTTCCGGTAGTCGGCCACTCCCCGGGGATCGAGGTTTGCCGTCGGTTCGTCAAGGATGATCACTTTCGGGTCATTGAGAAGGGCCTTTGCAAGGCCGAGGCGCTGGCGCATCCCCTTAGAGTATCCGCTTACGGTTTTGTTAACGCCGGACAGGCCGATGAGATCCAGGAGCTCGGCAGTCCGCTGCCGGCACACCTTCGGATCCATTCCATACAACGCCCCGAAGTAGGTAAGGTTCTCCTCCGCAGAGAGCGTTGCGTAGAACCCGACGTCCTCGGGCATGTATCCTATCTGCTGTTTCACGGAAACCGGGTCGCGAACCGTGTCGAGGCCGTTGATCAGGCACCGCCCCCCGGTTGGTTCGATGAGACCGACCAGCATCAGGATTGTCGTACTTTTCCCGGAGCCATTGGGACCTAAGAGACCGAAGATCTCTCCTTCCGGGATATCCGCGGTCAGGTTATCGACCGCACGGACGCCGTTATATACTTTTGTCAGGTGTTCGAGTTGTATCATGGTATGCTCCCGGCCAGGGATTAGCCCCGGCCAGATGGATGTCCCAAGGCTCAACCCCTGAATAAAAAGGAATTCTCGCACAGGTCTCTACCGGTCGGGCCATCGGAAGACTGGCGTGCCGGAACGCTCAAATACCGGATCCTGCCCGCGCTCGTTCCGGACCGGTTTTTCCAGATTTTCGGCGGCCTGCCGTATGAAAAAACGTGTAGACAGTTGTGCCAGATACTTTATTTATCCCCAAAAACGGATATTTCAGTATGAATTTCCGGTGCATGGTAGGGATCTGCATCCTCCTTATGGCAGTTGCTGTTCTCCCGATATCCGCATTGTCGGGGGAGGTCTCCATCCCTGTTATGCCAAACCAGAAGACCGGAACTGTCTGGGTCAACCTGACCAACATCTCCGGTTCAGGGGAGGAAGGGCCCGTGAAGGTTACATACGCGATGGGCGATGTCTTCGAGCTCCCAGGATCGGCGATAGACGAGAATCCTGTGACCGGAACCGTTACGGTCACCGTGGATGAACGTACGCCTGCCGGGCAGTTCACCCTTTCAACCCGGAACGCCACCACAGACCGGATATACATCATCAACAGTGTTGCCGTTGCAAGCGATAGCGATCCGCTGCTCGCCAACGGGCTCCCCTTTACGGCTCCTTCGGAGGTTGCGAACTATTACATGGACTCCGTCCCAGAAGGGAAACAGCATGAATGGATCGATCTTGACTGGAAGGATAAGAACAGGGATCTCGGGCTGATGGTATTCGCTCCGGACTCGACCCTCGGGCCCTACACCGATAACTCGGACGGCCGGAAGGACGGCCGGATCTTCCTTGACATAGCGAGCCGGCTGAACGTGACGGCCGGCACCTGGTTCTTCCGGGTCCAGAACAGCCAGATGGACCGCACCCCGTACACCCTGAACACATACTCCGCATAAGAATTCCTATGAAGAAGATACCCCTGTTCGTACCGGTTGCGGTCATGCTCCTCCTCCTCGCCATACCCGCGGTATCAGGGCAGGAGTACATCGTCCGGTCCGGTTATGACAGCCCTGTACTGCCCGGTGCTGAAGCCAGCAAACCGGTTCCTGTCCCATTCTATGCCCTGCCGATATCGATCATCCTCGCCGAGATCGTCCTCTTCCCCGCCGAACTGCTGCTCTCGCTCAAGATGTTCGCGTCGTTAGGGTTCCGGCGGGTCCTCAGTAGCAATGTGCTCGACCAGGATGCACGGGCCCACATCTTCGAGCATATCCGGAGGAACCCCGGCATCCACCTCCGCGGGCTTGCTACCGAGATGGAGATGAAGATGGGCACCCTGCGATACCATCTCAACGTCCTGCGTCTCACGCACAAGATCACGGTTACCGGCAATACGGCCTCAACCCGGTTCTACGAGAACAACGGGACATACAGCTCGGTCGAGCAGCACATCCTCAAACACCTGCGCAACGAGACGACCCGGAAGATCTTAAACGTCCTGCTCGACCGGCCGACTGCAAGCCGGCAGGACCTCGCGGAAGCAGTCGGCGTTACCGGGCCGTCCGTGTCATGGCATATGAAGCGGCTTGAAGAGGACCATATCGTCATTCCCCGCCGCGAAGGCCGGGTCACCGCGTACGAGATCCCGGCACCGGTTGCAGGGTACCTGAGCCGGCAAATCGGGGTACCTGTTGTGGCAACCGGCTGAACAGGGCCATCTTCTCTTTTTCTGGGTTGGATCGGGAGAGTTCCCGGTTAATCCGGGATCAAGCCCGGATCGACCTGACCCACTCCCCCGTCGTCACGACCTGCGAGAACCGCATCTGCTGGGTCACGAGGACCGCCCGGTGCAGGTCGGCGTCCTGAACGGTCCCGGCGCTGTTGGAGATGGTGAGCGTGCCGGTAGCGTCAGAGAGGAACTTCACCACGTATCCCCGGTGGAACGCCTGCCGGGCCGTGGTGTCGCAGCACATCTGTGTCATGTAACCGGCGATCGCGAGCGATCCGATGGCATGATCCTTCAGCCAGCCTTCAAGGGGGGTGCCGGTAAAGCTCCCGGGAAGGGACTTTTCGATAAGGAGGTCACACGGTCTCCTGCTCACGTCGGGGTGAAGTTCCCACCCCATGCTCCCCGGGCGGAACGTCGCCGCATCCGGGGACCGGTTGGCGTGCCGGATAACAATGACCGGCACCTGTGCAGCATGAGCAGCATCCATCGCCCGGAGGATATTGTTAAGACTGCCCGTCGGATGGGTTACCGGCAGCCGCCCGGAGAAATACTCATTCTGGACATCGATGACCAGCAACGCTTCCTTCAACCCTCACACCTTCCGAATGTCTCCCTGTTGATCTCCATCGTAAAAAAATCCACCGGCTTTCCCTGGATCTCCCCGATACATTCGCCGGTCATCCTGAACTGCAGTGCTTCATACAGTCTCCGTGCACGGGGATTATTCTTCCGGACGATGAGCCGGATCCTGCTGATCGCGGGATCCGAGAAACCATGGGCAAGGGTAAGCCGGGCAACCGTTCTCCCGATGCCCTGCCCGAGCCGGTCCGGGTGGAGTGCGATCCGGAACTCCGCCACTCCCCCCGGTTCCCGCGAGATGAGAGAGAACCCGGCGCTGTTCCGGAAGGACGACTGAGATGGAGCGGGGACGTTAAGCGTCCTGCCGCAAACCGGGAAGGCGAGGTATCGGATCAGGGATAACGGCCTGTTCGGAAAGAATCTGTTTCAGGGCAGGTTCTATAGTTTCCCCCGCGAATATCGGATCAACTAAAATTCAGCCGATACCGATATGACACCTGCCGTTACCTGTCCACCTCCCCATTGGTAACGACAGCCTCCGGGAGATGAAGCAGGTAAGGGGTTTCTCTCTCTTTCTGCAGGGAGGGTCACTTCAGCAGGGCTTCCCCGTCCGCCCACTTCCTGACACGTTTTACGATCCTGTCATCCTTAAACGATGAGAGTGTCAGCCGGTCCCTCGCAAGGGAGAGGAAGTACATCTCCCCGTCCGCATCGTGGCACTTCAGGAGGGCCGAGAAGAGATCGCCGGACGGGAGATGCCGGACCTTTCCCCGGTGCGCCGCGATGTTGGCCATGTTCGAGATGACGGCGGCGACACCGGTCTCGTAGCCTTCGACCGAGTCGTACCGGTCCAGCCCGGTCCCGACCTGTTTTCCGTTGTCGTTCAGGTACACGAACTTCGCGGTATACATCTGGCGGACAATCTCCACCGGAGGATGCACCCTTTTTGCGGCTGCATAGGATTTGCAGCCCAGCGGGTTCTTCCTGACAAGCGATCGTAAAACGGTATCGAACGCTGTGATGTCCGGAAACGGTTGTTCCAGCCTGCGGACGACACTCTTTGTTCCGGGTCTGTTGCGGAATTGCGACATCGGTATCCTCATCCTGTGGCGCCCCGCAACCGCATACGGCACTCGTCGGCGGCAGGTGCAGATGCCTTCCGGTGACGGGGGCGGATTCCAGGGCGCCGTTTTAATTCCCTGATAAAATGAATGCGCGGGTCCGATAAAATCCTCGTGGTCGGTTTGTGCAGGTACGGGGGGTCGGGCAGGTACATCTGCCACGGGTTGCCGGTAGTGCAGGGTGGGGCGAGGCATCCCTGTACTGGCAGCTGCTGCCGACTGAAAATCCCGGACCGTCCGGGCACCGCAGAACCAGATCCCTGCATGGAAAAGGGGTACCCGGACCCATTTGTACCCATCCGACCCCCCCAGACCCGGTATCGTTTTACCCGGTTCAGGTCCAGTATTTCAGTCGGTAGTGTGGCCGCGATCCCGTTCGGGCATCCGGAGGGGGGTCGGATGGGTACATTGTGGGCCGGGCCCGGACTGCCGGTGTCCCTGTCAGTGGAAGTGGCATGGGGGGGATCCAACCCCGGGATATGCGAAGGCCCCGGGCATGATGAAAGACCCTGCATATACAGGCTGATCCCTGCCGGAATTCTGATCGCGGGAAGGCCCTGAAATCCGCAGCTGGGGTTACCATCGTTGCGCGCCTTTGCCCCCCTGCCGGAATCTCCATATCCTGCGACGGCAGGCGGGACCCGGATCCCTGGTAAAACTGCCCAAAACGGCCGTATCCTGCGATATTATAATCTATGGAAAATTTTCCAGACGGGAAATCATGGCCTGAAAAGACGC
>Ga0116170_10002699_pt1 | contig 16946 bp, 16 predicted proteins | sample AD_JPNHW1_MetaG_FD_89797 | JGI IMG/M metagenome (GOLD analysis project Ga0116170, IMG submission 89797) | Active sludge microbial communities of municipal wastewater-treating anaerobic digesters from Japan - AD_JPNHW1_MetaG | ecosystem: Engineered > Bioreactor > Anaerobic > Digestate | place...
ATTTCGGTCCAAAATATTGTAATCTATTGGAGTGCGATTAGTGAAAACTCAAAAAAAGGTCAATAAATCAGCGAATGGCAAGAATCAATAATAACAAAACAATGATGGACGAAGACCAGGACTCTTCCGCCCTTGGTCGGTTGTTGGAATATGGCCGGAAGAAAACCTATGTCACCTATGATGACATCCTCCAATTTTTCCCTGACGCGGAACAGGACCTCGATCAGCTGGAAGAAGCTTATTCCGCGCTCCTCTCTGCCGGTATTAACTACACGGAGGAAACCAGCCAACGCGAAGAGCCAAGCGACGATGAACTCGTGGAAACGATTGAAGAAACCAGGCAAATCGACGACCTGGCCAATATCGATACAGACGATACGATTGGCTTGTACCTCAAGGAAGTCAGCCGCGTCCCCCTGCTTTCCGATATCCAGGAAGAAAAGCTCCTGGCCCAGCGTATCGAAAAAGGACGCCAGGCCCGCGAGGAGCTTGCCAAGGGCAACCTGAGCGAAAAGAAAAAGCAGGAACTCCGCAAGGCCATTGAAGATGGTTGGGAAGCCCGTGAGCATCTGATTACCGCCAATTCGCGCCTTGTCATCAGCGTGGCCAAAAAGTACATGGGCCGTGGTGTCAATTTCCTGGACCTCATCCAGGAAGGCAACATCGGCCTCATCCGTGCCACCAAGAAGTTTGACTATACCCGCGGGCATAAATTTAGCACCTATGCCACCTGGTGGATTCGCCAGGCTGTCACCCGCGCGATTGCCGACCAGGGCCGCACCATCCGTGTTCCTGTCCACATGGGCGACCAAATCAATAAACTCCTGCGCGTCCAACACCAGTTGACCCAACAACTCGGGCGTGACCCCAGCGTGGAAGAGTTGGCCGAACGCCTGGAAGTGCCACCCAAGAAAGTGGAAAACATGATCCAGGTGGCTCGCCGGCCGCTTTCCCTTGAGACGCCAACCGATGATGAAGAAGATTCCGTGCTCGGTGATTTCATCGAAGACGATGAAGCCCCGCCGCCGGATGATACCGCCACCTACAATCTCCTGCGTGAACACCTCGAAGAGGTTCTGAACAGCCTTCCCCCCCGCGAAGTCCGTATTCTGCAATTGCGTTATGGCTTGCTGGACGGCCAGGCCTACACCCTTGAGGAAGTCGGCCGCAAGATGGGCGTCACCCGTGAACGCGTGCGCCAGATTGAAGCCCAGGCGCTCACCCGCCTGCGTCATCCCAGCGTCCGCCGAAAATTGCGTGACTACCTGGGGGACTGAGCATGACGGCCAACCCCGACGAGGACACTCAACCCATCCCGCTGACAAGCACCCAGCCTGTCAGCGTCTCGGCAGGTGACCCAGCCGCAAGCGACGATACCCAGAAAGTTGTCCTCTCCGCGCCCCAGGAAAGGCCGACGGATGGCATCCCTACCTGGCTCTTGGATTTTGCCCGTGAGGAAAACAACGCAGCCTCATCCGCGCCAGTAGACGCCGGCGGCACCCAACCCATCCCCACCGAGTTGGATGCAGAGACTCCAGGTGAGATTGAACAGCCTCTGCCAATGGAAGGCCGCTCGTTGGACGCGGGCGTGTGGCAGGCGGAAACCAACAATCCTGAAGGTTTGTCCGCCGTTTCTGAGCCTCTGCCGCTAACGGACAACGCGTCTACGCCCTTGGATGTTGAAACCGACGCGCTAAACAATGAACTGCCTTTGGTTGAACTTCCCGTAACGCAGGTCTCTCCAAGCATTGACACCCCGGAAACGACCGAACCGGATATTTTTTCCACCGGCCAGTTCCGCGCGATGCTGGACTCAAATGACCTGGGTGCCCTGCAATCCGTCATCGAGGCCAACGGCGGTGATCCAACCTTCCGTGCGGCTGCCTCCCGCCAGATGCGTGCTTACCTGACACTGGACGTGGACCGGCAGGTTTTATGGCAAACGTACACCACCCTTCAAGGGGATGTGACCCCTCCATCGCCCGCTGACTAAACCCCGTAAAAGAGGAACAATGGAAAGATCTTTGGTTTTGGTAAAACCTGATGGCGTACAACGCGGCTTGATTGGCAAGATAATCACCCGTTTTGAGGACCGCGGCCTGAGGTTGATTGCCGCGAAGTTTTTGCTCGTCAGCCCCGAATTGGCCAGCGCGCACTATGCGGTTCACGCGGGCAAATCGTTTTACGATGCCCTCATCCAGTTCATCACTGCCTCCCCAGTGATGGCCATGGTCTGGGAAGGCCCGGATGCGATTGCAGCCATCCGCCAGACCGTCGGGAAAACCCGGGGAACTGAAGCCGAGCCTGGTACCATCCGCCACGATTATGCCCTTCAGGCGCGTTACAACCTGGTGCATGCCTCCGATTCCCCTGAAAACGCCGCGGCCGAAATCGCCCTGTGGTTCAAGCCTGAGGAACTCGTGGCCTGGCAACGCGACACCGAAAAATGGACCTACGAATGAGCCCACACTACACAGACCCCACGGTGCCAGTCTATAACTGCAAGGGGCGCCTGCAGGCCGAACTCATCAAGTCTTTTCTTGAAGCCCAAAATATCCCCACCATTCTGTCGGGTGAAGCGCTGGGCAGTATCTACGGTTTCACCGAGGGCGGTTTGGGTTTGGTTCAGGTCCTCGTCAACAAGGCTGACGAGCTCAAGGCGCGGGAATTGCTCCTGGCCATGCAGGACGGAGCCTTCGAAAACGAACAGCTGGCTGCCTGCCCAACCGGGTGCGAAATCCTCGGTCCGCAATCCAAATCCTTGGATGACGAATCGCTGGATGAGCGTAAGAAGGTGCTTTTTCTTTGCGCCACCAACACTTCCCTCAGCCAGTTCGCTGAAGCCATCGTCAACAATGATTGCTGGGAAAAGTGGGTTGCCTTTAGTGCCGGCATCCAACCAGGTGCTGAAGTTCATCCCTTGGTGATGGGGGTTTTGGAGGAAAATGGCATTTTCCACCAGGGCGAACCGAAGCCGGTAGGCGAATTCGAAAACGCTCTCTTCGACCTGGTCATCACGCTCGACGAAAGTGCCCGGCAAGCCTGTCCCGCCTGGCTGGATTCATCGAAACGGGAATACATCGGCTTCGATGACCCCTCCACGGCTAAGGGCACAAAAGCTGAACCTTTGCCTGCTTTCCATCGCGCGTTTTCGCTAATCAGAGCCACCATCCCCCACGTGCTGGAAAACTTCAGGTCAGACTAAGCTTACTTTCCCTGTCCAACAGGCCGGTGCCCGGTTGACAATCAATCCGTGCTCCGTTATAAGTTCAGTATGAAAGTCAACCCGATACGTAAGTTAATCCTGGTCATGATGGCGCTGTTGCTTTTGAGCGGCTGCGTTTCCCCCAGCATTCAGCTCAGCCAGGAATCCACACCCACGCCGCAACCACCTACGCCAACCAATGCCCCCACCGCTGTTATCTCGGAAGCCACCCCACTGCCTGAAGCACGCATTAAGGAAGCTGACCTCGCGCTTTCGTTTGGTGATTTCTCCGAGGCGTATGACCTCTTCGCCGCCCCACCCGCAGCCAGTTCAAACGAGCTCCAGGCCGCCGCGGTGTTCGGGCAGGGGCTGGCCTGGCTCAAGCAGGGTGACCCCTTCCAGGCCACCAACACCTTCAAAGCCCTGCTAATCACCCATCCCGATAGCCTCCCCGCTGCCCGCGCTCATTTCCTTCTGGCCACCATCTACACAGGACAGGAATTATTCGACCAGGCCCTGCAGGAGTACCAGGCCTACCTCGACGCGAGGCCGGGCGTGCTGGATGCCCAGGTGTACGAAAGCATGGGCGATGTCTACGCCCGACTGGGTGATGACCAGCAGGCTTTGGATTCTTACCGCCAGGCATACCTCTCCCCCTCGCTCAGCGGGACAATCTCCACGGCACTCAAGGTGGCCAATCTCTACGAGAAGCTCGACAAACCTGATGATGCCCTGCAAATCTACCAGGAGATGTATCACAAGAGTGAGAGCCCTTACACGAAAGCTCAAATTGACCTGTTGATGGGCCGCTTGCTCATCGTCCAGAACCGAACCGAAGAAGGTTATGCCGCCTACCAGGACGCTGTCGCCAATTATCCCCAAACTTACGACGCGTATTCAGCGCTGGCAGCCCTGGTTGAAGCCGGCCAAGTGGTGGATGAACTTCAGCGTGGAATCATCAACTACAACGTCGGTCAGAACAACCTCGCGATTGAGGCCCTGGATAGATACCTTGCTGCTGATGGCGCGAGTGTGGATACAGCCTTGTATTACAAAGCTTTGGCTGTTCAGGCCATGGGGGTGGAAAAAGCCGGCCTCGGTTCGCTGGAGCGTACCAATGCCAATGCCTTGGGCGGTATGCCGGAGGACAAGCAGGCGATTACGCTTTGGAATCAAATCATTACGGATTATCCTGAGAGCCAGTACCGCCTCGATTCCATCCAAGAAATCATCACCACCCAAAACGCTTACATGGGACAGCTGACGCTGGCCACCAACACCGCCCTGGCATTCGTCGCCGAGCAGCATATGGAAGCCTACGCCCCCGGCTTGCTCTGGACCGCCGGCCGTTATTACCTGCTGGACGACAAGGACGAACTTGCCGCCCAAACGTGGTCTCGTATCGGCATCGAATTCCCGTCCGCTGAAGAAGCTTTTAATGGGCTCCTCTTCGGTGGAATCATCTACTTCCGTTTAGGGAAGCTCAAGGAAGCCACGGATGACTTCAACCGCGCGACCCTGCTCGCCACCGTACCATTGGAGACTGCGGCGGCACAGCTCTGGCTTGGCAAGGTTAGCCAGGCGCAAGGCAATGTCGACCAGGCACAGGCTTACTGGCAGGCCGCTGGCCAGAGCGACCCCGGCGGATACTACGCCCTGCGCGCGGGGGAACTCATCAATAACCAGCCAGCGTTCGCGTCTCCAGCTCAGCTCAACCTGGAAGTCAACCTCAGCGAAGAACTTCAAACCGCGGTCACCTGGTTCCGCCGCTCCTTCAACATCCCAATTGGCGTGAACCTGGAATACAGCTCGGCGTTGTTCCAGGATTCCCGGATGGTGCGGGGTCTCGAGTATGACCGCCTGGGATATTACCAATCCGCCAGCGACGAATTTGAGTCGCTGCGTAATGATAATCTGAACGATGCTGTCGATACCTTTCGCTTGATGGCATTCTTTCTAGACCGTGGCTATTACAAATCGGCCATCGAGTGTAGCAAGACGATTTCAATCCTCGCCGGTTATGAAGGCGATCCAATATCGCCCAACCTTCCCCCTTTGCTGGCTTATGTCCAGTATGGCTTGTATTACCTGCCCTGGGTGCAGGCCGCCGCGGAAAAGTATGACCTTCCTGTGCTGCTCTTGTTCAGCCTCATCAAGCAGGAAAGCGGCTTTGAAGGCCACGCGCTTTCCTCGGCCGGTGCGAGCGGTCTGCTGCAGCTTATGCCCGCCACAGCTGCCCAAATTGCTGGTGAAATTGGCTTCCCACCCAATTTCGTCACCGCCGACCTGGCAGTCCCCTATTACAGCCTGGAACTTGGTGCCAATTACCTGGCTCGCCAGCTCTTCGTCTTTGATGACGATATCTACGCCGCCCTGGCTGCCTATAACGGCGGACCTGGCAGCGCGTTCCAGTGGAAAGAGAAATCGGGCGAAGACCCGGACGTCTTCCTGGGCACCGTGCAATTCCTCGAAACCCGGACCTATATCCGTGTCATTGTGGAGATTTTTTACAAATACGCGCTCATTTATGGCGAATAAGCCCACGCCCTTTCCCACCAACCCACGCCCATATCCTCCGCGACCCTGCCCTGGGTAACAGCAAGGTTGTGCGTGGATGGTGGCGCCTCAAACCGACTCAAGTAAATTCCCTGCGTTTAACATTTGAATGCGTTTTTACGGCCTTTTTTCCCGGCTGGTGACCTTCTGTTATACTTTCCTGGGTAAAAATAAGAGCGGTCGTGCGACCGCTCTTATTCAAACACTTCTGCTTGCTTATCTGTTCTTGATTGCTGCCTGCGCGGCTGCCAAACGGGCCAGTGGCACGCGGAAAGGCGAGCAGCTCACGTAGTTGTTACCAATCAGGTGGCACCACTCGATCGAGCTGGGGTCACCGCCGTGCTCACCGCAGATGCCAACCTCGAGTGTCGGGCGGACCTTGCGGCCATCTTCCACGGCTTTCTTCATCAACTTGCCAACGCCATCGCGGTCAAGCTGCTGGAACGGGTTCTTGGGCAGCACACCCTTCTCAACATAGGTGACCAGGAAGTTGCGTTCCGCGTCATCACGGCTGTAGCCAAAGGTCATCTGGGTCAGGTCGTTGGTGCCAAAGGAGAAGAACTCAGCATACTCGGCAATTTCATCAGCCGTCACAGCCGCGCGCGGGATTTCGATCATCGTCCCAAATTTGTAGGAAACTTCGATGCCCTGTTCCTTCATCACTTCCTTGGCAATTTGCACCAGGGTGGGCTGGACGAGCTTCAATTCATTCACATGGCCGGTCAGTGGGATCATCACCTCGGGATGCGGGTCGATGCCATTCTTCTTGGCTTCACACGCGGCCTCAAAGATGGCGCGCACCTGCATTTTCATGATGTCAGGATAGACGATACCCAGGCGGATACCACGCAGACCCATCATGGGGTTGCTTTCATGCAGGCCTTGCACCACGCTGAGCATGTGCTCTTTCGCGGCCAGGCCTTCGGTCTCGCCCTTGGCGTGCATCGTGGCTACTTCGGTTAGCAAGTCTTCCAACGAAGGCAGGAATTCATGCAGGGGCGGGTCGATCAGGCGGATGATAACGGGCAGGCCATTCATCGCCTCGAACAGGCCGTAGAAATCAGACCGTTGCAGTGGCAGGATGAAATCCAAAGCCGCGAAGTAAGCCTGCGCGCCTGGGTCGTCAGAGATTACCTGATGGTCCTTCGCGATGGTGGCCGCCAGCTCGGCCTTGTCTTCGTCCTTCAAAGTGCGACCTTCCAACCGGCCGGCTTTCAGGGCGGATTCGAGCATCTCAACGTTGTTGAGTTTTTTCTGGGTTGCTTCCGCGTTCATAATCATTTGCTGCACGTGCGGCAGACGGGTAACCTCGAAGAACATGTGCTCGGTGCGGCACAGGCCAATACCCTTGGCACCGTATTCGCGCGCCCGGCGGGCATCCTTCGGATAATCCGCGTTCGCCCAAACCTGCAGGCGGGAGATTTCATCGGCCCAGGTCAACAGGGCCATCAATTCTTTTTGTTCGGTCATGTTGGGTGTGGTCAGGCCAAGTTTTCCAACAAAGACCTCACCGGTCGTGCCATCAAGTGAAATCCATTCACCTTCCCTAACCAGCAGACCATTGGATGTCATCTGGCGTTTTTCCATGTCGATTTGCACCATGGAGGCCCCAACGATGCAGGGCACACCAAATTGACGGGCGACAACGGCCGCGTGGGAGGTGGCGCCACCTTCGCTGGTGAGGATACCCTTGGCAGCCAGCATGCCGTGCACGTCATCTGGCTTGGTGAACGGGCGAACCATGATGACATCCTGGCCGCTTTCCTTGTGCATGCGCTCAGCGGTGTCAGCATCGAAGTAAATCTGTCCAACCGCGGCACCTGGAGAGGCATTCACGCCCTTGGCAAAGAAGCGTTTCTCGGCCTTGGCGCTCGCGATGGCTTCCACGGAGAACTGGGGATGCAGCATTTGGTCCACCTGTGCAGGTGTCACGCGCATCACGGCTTCTTCCTTGGTGATGAAGTTTTCATTCACCATGTCGTAAGCGATTTTGATCGCGGCCTTGGCACTGCGCTTGCCATTCCGGGTTTGCAGCATCCAGAGTTTGCCACGTTCAATCGTGAACTCGACATCCTGCATTTCCTTGTAGTGGTTCTCCAATTTATTGGTGATGTCCATGAAGGCGTTGTATGCCTCGGGCAGTTCATTCTTGAGGCCAGCAATCTTGGATGTATTGCGGATGCCAGCTACCACATCCTCGCCCTGCGCGTTCACCAGGTACTCGCCAAACATCACGTTCTCACCAGTCTGGGGGTCACGTGTAAAGGCGACACCCGTGGCGCAGTCATTGCCCATGTTGCCAAACACCATGGTCTGGATATTGACAGCGGTTCCCAAATCATCGGGAATACTTTCGCGCCGGCGGTAGTCAATGGCGCGCTTGGAATTCCAGGAGTCAAACACGGCCTTGATGGCAAATTCAAGTTGTTTCAAAGGTTCTTGGGGGAAATCAAATCCCATTTCCTTTTTTACGATGGCTTTGTACTCGGATGTAATTTCAGCCCAATCTTCGGCATTCATTTCGGTATCGAGTTTATAGCCCTTGTTCGCCTTGTATACTGAAAGCGATTTCTCGAAGGGTTCGTCGTCGATGCCCAACACCACCGTGCCAAGCATGTGCACAAGCCGGCGGTAAGAGTCGTTCACGAAGCGCGGGTTGTTGGTCAGCGCGATCATGCCCCGCGCGGTCTCGTCGTTCATGCCGATGTTCAAGACGGTATCCATCATACCGGGCATTGAGAATTTGGCACCAGAACGGCAGGAAACAAGCAGTGGATTGGTGGGGTCACCAAAGACCTTGCCCGCCTTGCGTTCAGTATCTTTCAACGCGACCAGCACCTGCTCCCACATGCCCTCTGGGAACTGGCGGTTGGTCTGAAACGCGTTGCAGGCTTCGGTGGTGATGGTAAAACCGGGGGGAACCGGCACGCCCACCCGTGTCATCTCAGCCAGGTTGGCGCCTTTACCGCCAAGCAGACCGCGTACATTATCCCACGAGCCGGTATATTGCTCAGCTTGTTCGACTTCGTTAAACAAATACACCCATTTTTTGTCAGACATTGATCCTCCATTAATCTATCTGGTTATGAGAAGTTCCCTGGACGATTATCAGGCAACAGTAATTTTCACAATTGATAATTTTACCATTAACAACGGCTAAAATACCGCCGCCCGACGGTTGTGTAAGGTCAGTCAGGTATTCTTGGTCAAGTTGTACTCATTTTCGGCAGAGGTGGATACAATAAGGTTAGTCCCATGTACGTCGGAAGGAAACACATGGCAAGCACCACATCGGATTACCATAACTCACTCATCACCAACTCAGACCCTGCCCTGAAGTTTTTCGCCTTGCGCAAGCTCAGCACAGAGGACGGTTCCAATGAAGCCCTCACCGCGGCCGCCTCCGAGCTAACTACCTCCCCCATTGTCAATGCCTTAACCCAAGTGCACGCGGATATTCACCCCTATCACAAATGGTGCGGCGCGCATTGGTCGCTGGTTTCCTTGGCGGAGCTGGGTTTTCCGTTCGCGCACCCGTCGCTTCCGATCGTAAAGGAACAGGTTTACACCTGGCTTCTCAGCGCGAAGCACCTCTCCCACATCCATTCAATTGACGGCCGCACCCGCCGTTGCGCGAGCCAGGAAGGAAACGCGATTTTCAGCTCCGTCCGGCTGAACATGGTTGACGAGAGAACTGAGATGCTTGTGGGAAAACTGCTGGCCTGGCAGTGGCCGGATGGGGGATGGAACTGCGATAAACATCCCGAAGCCGCCAATTCTTCCTTCTGGGAAACCTGGAGCCCGCTGAGGGCACTGTTGGCCTGGCGCGGTTACGCTGGCTCAAACTCCGCGTTGGACCTGGCAATTGACCGCGCGGCGGAGGTTTTTCTCAGCCGGCAGCTGTTCATTGGAATCCGTTCTGGCCAGGTGATGAACCCGGACTTTCTCCGCCTGCGTCACCCTTCCTACTGGACCTACGATGTCCTCGTCGGACTGGAGCTAATGGAAGCAGCGGGCAAACTGGCCGATCCGCGCTGCAAGCCCGCGTTGGCTTGGCTGGAATCCCGTCCATTGGTCAGTGGTGGCTTCCCCACGGAGGTAAAGCTCTTCCAGGCCACCAACCCGCAAGGCTGGCACTACTCCCCGGTCAACTGGGGCAGTCCATCCAAAACCAAGCCCAGCCCCTGGCTTACTATTCGCGCAGTCAGTCTGCTGAGGAAAGCCGGCAGGTTGCCCTAAGGCTTCTCCCCTAACCAGGGCTGCCCAAAGCTTTCTCGAAATACACGTTGGGGATTGTATTGCGTGCGCGGGTCCTTTTGCTCCCCCGGATACCCTACATAAACGATGTTGAGCGGTAGCACTTTTTCAGGTAATCCCAACCCGGCTTGGATTCGCTTTACCAAAGTCTGGGATGGGTAAACGCCGCACCACACAGACCCCAAGCCCAGCGCTGTCGCGGCCAACAGCAGGTTCTCTGTGGCCGCGCTACAGTCCTGCTGCCAAAATCGTTCGATGACCTGGGTTTTTAATCCTCGCAAATCGCCACACACCGCGATGGCGCATGGCGCGTTCATTTTGCCAAACAGAAGTTCCGCGCGGATGGCCTGCAACTTTACAGGGTCTCTCACCACGACAAAAGACCATGGCTTTGAATTAATCGCGGAAGGGGCGGCCATGGCAGCCTTAAGCAGCAGCTCAACGGTCTCATCAGTGATGGGCTGCTCGGTGAATTTTCGTATGCTTCGACGATTGAAAATGAAATCCAATTCTGTCATGGTCCCTTCCTAAAGCGTCAACAGCAGCGCCCCGAGCGCGAGCGGTGCCTCCAACATGGGCATATGTCCAACTCCGGGAAAGACCACCAGCCGGCTGTGCTGGTTGAGGTCACGCATCTCCTCAGCAGTCTCCCTGTTACTTATTTTGTCTTCCCTGCCGGCAACAACCAATAATGGCTGTCTCAATCCCGCCAACACCGCTGCCCGGTTTGGCCGGCCCGCGATGGCCCGCAGCACGTTCCGCAAGCCCTCGGGGGGCGTCGCCGCGATGACTTCTTCCATCTCAGCAATGACTTTTGGTTGGTCAGACAAACGCTCTGCCAGTTTTATGGCATAACGCGCGGTACCCAAACACATAACCTCTTCCGCGTCCGCCAGCCGGTCAGCGCGTTTTTGTGGCGCGTCGGCCCTCGCGTTGGTCGCGATCATCGCCAGCGCTTCCAAACGTTCCGGGTATCGCTCCGCGAAGGCCAGCGCGATATAGCCCCCCATGGAATGCCCGCCTAAAACAACTTTTTCAATCCCCAGCGCGTCAAGCAACCGGACCAAATCCTGCGCGAATTGTTCCATGCTTTCCGCAGGGTTTCCAAGGCTGCTTTCCCCATGCCCTCGCATATCAGGCAGGATAAAACGCGCCTGGTCGCCGTAAAGGTCCGCGATTGGCCTCCAAATGCCGCGGTTAAGGCCCAGGCCATGCACCAAAAGGATGTCTTTGCCTGAACCAATGTCATCTAAAACCATCTCCATCTCATCCAGCTTGATTTTCATCTTTCACCTGCCTCGCCTTCCGCCAGGATTTTTCTGGCATAAGCCAGGGCTTCTTCCCGGTCGTTGACTTCACCTGACGCCTGGGCTTCCTTCAATCGGCGCAAAACCAACCCCAACTCCCTGCCGGCTGCAAGGCCTAATTCCTGCTGCAGCATGTCTCCATTCAGCAAGGGAATCGGGTCGATGACCTGCTGTTTTCGCTTAAACCAGGCTTCGATCACGTCCACTACAACAACCAATTCTCGTGTAAATCTCTCCAAGGTCAAACGGTTTTCATAGGTGGCTGCGAGGTCAGCCACGCTAAGCAGAGCAATATCCACTCCCTGGCCCTCACAAGCTTGGAAGTAGCGGTAAATCGCCCGGTCGCTTGGTTTGGCAGGTTCGTTTGCCAGGAGATGCAATCGCATATGGTTGCCGACCACGCTTGCGAGGTAGGCCTTTTCCTCGTTTGCCAATTTCAATCGGTTACCAATTTCCTCTGTGATGGCGACGCCCTCTTCCGCGTGCCGGTAGAAATGGGTCTTCCCTTCCTGGTCAACCGAGCGCGTTTCAGGTTTGCCCAGGTCATGGCAAAGAGCGGCTAAGAAAAGCAGTACCTCCCGCCTTCTGCCATTCGGGCCGGACCTCTCCAGGTGCCGTACAATTTCCTGTTGATAGGGAAAAAGAATATCCCCGATACCCACCAACCCGTACCTGCTACCCATTCCCTCAGCGCCAGGTTCCAGTGTTTGCATGATGGCTTCCAGGTAGTAAATGACCTGAAGGGTATGCTTCCAGAGTGGATGCGTATGCGGGGGTATGGCTTCCATTTGCTTGACGGCCTTAAATTCCGGCCAAAGTTCATCCACGATTCCCAACTGGTCCATCAGTTCGATTGAACGGGCTTTGCCTGGCAATTCGAGTATTTTAAAGAACTCATCTCGGATTCTTTCACCCGTGATTTGCCCCAAACCCTTCGTAGCTACGCGCATAAGCCTCTCAGTTTCGGGGTCAATGCTCAAATCATAGCCCCGTGCCATGCGTACACCGCGGATGACCCTCAGTGGGTCCAGCGCCATTGATTCCACCGAAGCCACCCGCAAAATGCGAGCCTTCAGGTCTTCCAGGCCCCCCAACGGGTCAATCACTTGGTCGGGAGTGTCCAGCGCCAATGCCATCGCGTTGATGGTAAAGTCCCTGGCTCTCAGGTCAGCCTGCAGGTCTTCCCCGCTAAACCGCACAAAATCCAGGCTGAGCTCGTCCACTTTCCCCTGGTTAAGGATGACCCTCGCCGTCTCCCGCTCATCATCCAGCGTAAAGCCCACCCCGCCCAATTGCTTCCGGGCAGCAGCAGACAGGGCCATCGACCCCTTCGCGGTGACAAAATCCAGGTCCCGGGTGGGTAATCCCAACACCAGGTCCCGCACCGCCCCACCCACCAGGTAGACCGGGCTCTTGTTTGGATTGCATCGCTGGATTGTTCGCAGGATGCGGGAGGTTCGCTCATCCACTTGGAGGTACATACTTATCCAGGTTCACAGTGCCAATGAAAGGCAGGTTTCGGTAGTACTCGTCCATATCCAGGCCATAACCGAAGACAAAATGATTTTCAATTGGAAAGCCCGCGTATCGAATGGGCACCTCCACTTCACGCCTGGAGTACTTGTCCAGCAAGGTGCACACGTATAGCGAGGCCGGGTCACGCGTCTTCAGAAGTTCAATTACAGACGCGAGCGTATGGCCGCTATCGATGATGTCTTCCACGATTAAAACATGTTTCTTTGCGATACTGGTGTTCAGGTCCAGCGTGATGCGCACTTCCCCCTCGGATTTCCGCGCGCCCACACCATAGGACGAAACCGCCATGAATTCCACGGCCAGCGGCACCGTAATCTGCTTGATGAGGTCGGTGGTGAACATCACCCCGCCCCGCAGGATGCAGACCACAAGCAACTCTTTTCCGGCGTAGTCCCGTGAGATTTGCTCTCCCAGCTCGCGAATGCGCGCCTGGATTTGTTCTTCTGAGAACAGGGTAAAGTCAATGAAATCCTGCCAGGCTTGTACCATCCTTACCTCACTTCCGCGGAACGCTGTGGCAGCGCCTGCAACGTGCTTCGTACATTTCAGAGGCGCCCACAATCACGATGGGGTCGTCATAATGGGCCGGCGAACCATTCACCAGTCGTTGCGTCCGCGATGCCGGCTCGCCGCAAACCATGCAAATCGCGGAGAGTTTGTCCAGTTTATCGGCCTTCGCCATCAGCGTAGGCATGCAGCCAAAAGGTTCACCCCGAAAGTCCGTGTCGAGTCCGGTCACGATAACGCGCAAATCACGTTCAGCCAGCGCGCTGACCACATCCACAATCCCGTCATCAAAAAACTGCGCTTCGTCAATACCTACCACCGTTGCTGTTGGGTCTAACTTTTCCAGGATTTCGCCCGAGGTATTCACGGGAAAAGCCTCGAAATCTGCCCCAGAATGGGACCTAACTTTGCTGTAGGAATACCGGTCATCGATGACCGGTTTGAAAACCTGCACTTTTTGTTTGGCAATGGTGGCCCGGCGCAATCTCCGAATAAGCTCCTCTGTTTTTCCACAAAACATCGAACCGGTGATGACTTCCACAGATCCGTATTGGTGTCTCATATATGCTCCTCGAATCCTGTAATTTGCTTATGGATAATAAAAAAACAGGCAGGATAACCTGCCTGTTAAGTTTACTTTAAAATGCGTCGTCTGAAAGCTACACTTCAATTTCTGAGGCCGCGGCGGGGAGTTCATAGCCCATCTGGCGCAGCTGTTTCTTAAGGTCAATCAAAGATTTGCGTCCGAAGCCTTCAACTTCCAACAAGGCTTTCTCTCCGCCCTCAAGGCGGGCCAGCACGTCGCCAACGGTGGTGATACCAGCGGCGGCAAGCGCTTCCAGGGATCTGGCTGCCAGTTTGAACTCTGCCACTGGGCGACTGAGAGAAGTGCGTGATTCGGAAGCGGTTTTTTGTTCGTTGACATAATCCTGACGAACCTGCAGACGCTTGTAGAAACGATCCACCTGGCCTTCGCGGTCCAAAATGCGAGCTTGCTGTCCGGTGTAGAAAGGATGGCAGTTCGAGCAAACTTCGGTGCGAATTTCCGGAATGGTGGAACCGGTTGTCCAGGTCGCGCCACAGGACGCGCAAGTGACCTTGGCGTTCGGGTAGTATTTAGGTTGAATCTTGGTTTTCATGGGTTAGTTGCCTTTCGCGAGTCCTTCAGGCTGTTCAAAAACATGGACCTTTTTCCTACCGCCAGGAAGGGTTTCATACTTCACGAAACCTTCGATGGTTGCAAATAATGTGTAATCACGGCCTTGTCCAACATTCCAGCCGGGATGGACCTTGGTGCCATGCTGGCGGACAAGAATGTTGCCACTGAGCACGTGTTCACCACCAAATTTTTTGATGCCGAGACGCTGTCCTGCGCTGTCGCGGCCGTTGCGGGAAGACCCGCCACCTTTTTTGTGGGCCATGTTACCTACTCCGTAAGAATTGAATCAACCAGAAGCCTGGTGTATTGTTGACGATGACCGGCGCGCCGGCGATAGGCAATCTTCGGTTTGTATTTGAAGATGAGAATCTTGTTGCCTTTGATGTGGTCCACCACCTTCGTGCTCAAGCTCGCGCCGGCAACATAGGGGGAACCCACCTTCACAACATCACCATCGACGATAAGTAAAACTTTGTCGAGCGATATAGCTTCGCCGACTTTTGCGGGCAGAAGGTCGACCGTCAGAGTCTTTCCTTCTTCGGCGCGGTATTGTTTACCGCCCGCTTCAACAATTGCATATTTCATTTTCTCTCCAATCTTCACTTAACCATTTTCCTGGCGTGTCACCGCCCGGTAACGGGAAAGTTGGTTTACACAATTTACCCCAGCTAAATGCGCCGGGGCAACGAAAGGTCATTATATATCAAGAACAGTTTGGAGTCAAGTCGCGAATTGCCTGCAAGCTCACCTGTTCAGAACAGCGATATTATACCCCAGCTATCATGCACGAAATGAAAAAGACTGGAATAGCCATTTTGGTGGTTTTTCACCTTGACCCGGAAAATTTCCTCTGGTAGAATACCGGTCTCAAAGCATGCCCCTATTGTCTAGTGGTTAGGACGCAGCCCTTTCAAGGCTAAAACCAGGGTTCGAATCCCTGTAGGGGCACTGGCAGCCCGGTATTATTACCGGGTTGTTTTTTTTACCTGTCCTGAGCGGACAATTCCGATCGTCGCCGGTTGGGCAAAATCAGAATTACCACGCGCAGACCCCCAAGAATTTCATACCGCTATTGATTAGTTCCTACCCTATCCGCGAAAGGATTACCTAACCACATATCTCCATGGAATAATCCCCCCCATACCTTAATCCTTAAGGAACCTTGTCCAACTGGCATTGCAAATCCTGTAACAGGTCTTCAACATCTTCCAAACCCACGGAAAGCCTTAACAGGCTGTCCGTGATATCGGCCTTCTGCAATTCCTGCCGGCTTAACAGCTTGTGCGTCATCGAGGCGGGATGTTCAATCAGCGTCTGCACATCCCCCAGGCTCACGGCCAGAGTGCACACCTGCAGTCCGTTGACAAATTGCTCAGTTTTTTCCCTGGAGGTTTTTAGTTCAAACGAAATCATCCCACCTGGCAAGGTCATTTGCTTTTTGGCCACCGCGTAACCCGGGAAATCGGGCAAGCCTGGGTAGTTCACCCGAGCCACCTTCGGATGCTCATGCAGGAAATTCGCGATCGTCGCGGCATTCTTGCAGTGCTTTTCCATGCGAATGTCCAGTGTTTTTAATCCCCTGGCTACGAGAAAGCTATCGAATGGACTCAACACCGCGCCCGTAATGAGCTTCAAACCTACATCCCGGCAGCGGTTGATAAAGTCGATCTTCCCGCAAAGTACACCCCCAATCACATCGCCATGACCGTTCAGGTATTTGGTGGCCGAATGCAACACCACATCCGCGCCAAGGTCCAGGGGACGCTGCAAATAAGGTGTGCAAAACGTGTTGTCCACAACCACACGGATTTCTGGATTTACTTCATGCACCGCTCCAGCCACAGCCGCGATGTCAATGATTTTCAGTCCGGGGTTGGTGGGGCTTTCCAGGTAGACCACACGCGTGTTCTCTCGCAGGTTTTCGCGCAATAAGTCCAGGTTATTCAGGTCCACGAAGGAAGTCTCGATGCCATAACGAGGCAGCACGTTACTCATCAGCTTGTACGTGGCGCTGTAGAGGTACTCATCGGCCAGGATGTGGTCTCCGCTTTTTAGCGCCGAGAACAGGCACGTCGAAACAGCACCCATGCCCGAGGCGAGTGCAAGTCCGCTTTCCGCGTTCTCCAGGTCGGCCACCGTCCGGGCGACTTCGTCAGAACTCGGGTTGGACAGACGTGTGTATATATAGCCTTTCTGCTCCCCCGTGAACCGTGCCGCGCCTTGGGCCGCGCTCTCAAAAACGAACGTGCTGGATTGGAAAATGGGCAGGTTGATGGGGGTTGATTCCTGGGAGGTCCAGCTTCTGCGTATGGATTTGCCTTGTTGCAAAACCCTTGCGTTTATTTTGTTTGCTCATCCTGCTCCTCCTCTGGGTCTTGTCGATGTTTATTCCAAAACGCCTGCTAAGCTTATTGTTCCC
>Ga0116170_10002700_pt1 | contig 16943 bp, 8 predicted proteins | sample AD_JPNHW1_MetaG_FD_89797 | JGI IMG/M metagenome (GOLD analysis project Ga0116170, IMG submission 89797) | Active sludge microbial communities of municipal wastewater-treating anaerobic digesters from Japan - AD_JPNHW1_MetaG | ecosystem: Engineered > Bioreactor > Anaerobic > Digestate | place...
ACGCCGCCGGTCACGTCCGTGGTCCGGAAGTAGAACTGGGGCTTGTAGCCCTTGAAGAACGGGGTATGACGCCCGCCTTCTTCCTTCGTCAGAATGTACACCTCGCCCTTGAACTTCTTGTGGGGCGTGCAGCTCTTCGGGGCAGCCAGCACCTGGCCGCGCTCGATCTGCGTCTTGTCGATGCCGCGCAGCAGGATACCGACGTTGTCGCCGGCCTGGCCCTGGTCCAGCAGCTTGCGGAACATCTCGATGCCGGTGGCGACGGAAGTCTGGGTGTCCCTCAGACCGACGATCTCCAGCGGGTCGCCAACCTTCACCACGCCGCGCTCGATGCGGCCCGTGGCCACCGTGCCGCGGCCGGTGATCGAGAACACGTCCTCGACGGCCATCAGGAACGGCTTGTCCACTTCGCGCTTCGGCTCCGGGATGGCGGTGTCGAGAGCTTCAAGCAGCTTCACGATCGACGGCACGCCCAGCGGGCCCTGGTCGCCTTCCATGGCTTTCATGGAAGAACCGCGGATCACCGGGATCTTGTCGCCGGGGAATTCGTACTTGGTCAGCAGGTCGCGGACTTCCACTTCAACGAGGTCCAGCAGTTCCTTGTCGTCGACCAGGTCGCACTTGTTGAGGAACACCACGAGGTGCGGCACGTTCACCTGGCGGGCCAGGAGCACGTGTTCTTTGGTCTGGGGCATGGGGCCGTCGGCGGCCGACACCACCAGGATCGCGCCGTCCATCTGCGCGGCGCCGGTGATCATGTTCTTAACATAGTCGGCGTGGCCGGGACAGTCGATGTGCGCGTAGTGGCGCTTTTCCGTGGAATACTCCACGTGGGAAACGGCGATGGTCACGGTCTTGGAATCGTCGCGCACCGTGCCGCCTTTCGTGATCTCGGCGTAAGAGCGGAGGTTCGCCAGCCCTTTTTCGGACTGAACCTTAACCAGCGCGGTGGTAAGAGTGGATTTGCCGTGGTCGACGTGACCGATGGTACCTACGTTTACGTGGGGCTTGCTTCTGTCGAACTTTGCTTTTGCCATTTTTTGCTCCTTAAGTTGCTTGCTTTAAAAGCGCGCCGGCTTTGCCGACCGGCGCGCTAAATTTTACTTCGCCTGCGCTTCCGCCGCCGCCGAGCGCGTCTCGATCACGCCCTTCGCTATGTTCGGCGGAACTTCTTCGTAGTGGCTGGGCTCCATGGTGAAGGAGGCCCGGCCCTGCGAGATGGAGCGTACGGCCGTAGAGTAGCCGAACATCTCCGACAAGGGCACCGTGCCCTTGACGGCGCGCGCGTTGCCGCGGCTGCCCATCTCGGTGATCTTGGCGCGGCGGCTGCTGAGGTCGCCGATCACGTCGCCCATGTTGGCTTCGGGCGTCACCACTTCGATCTTCATGATGGGTTCCATCAGGTAGGGGTTGGCCTTGCGGCAGGCGTCCTTGAAAGCCATAGAACCGGCGATCTTGAAAGCCATTTCGGAAGAGTCCACGTCGTGGAAGGAGCCGTCGAACAGCGTCACCTTCACGTCCACCACCGGGAAGCCGGCCATTACGCCGACATCCAGCGATTCGATGATGCCTTTTTCCACGGCGGGGATGAATTCCTTGGGGATGCGGCCGCCCTTGATGTTGTCGACGAACTCAAAGCCCTTGTTCAAGGTCTGGGGCTCGACCGTGATCCACACGTGGCCGTACTGGCCATGGCCGCCGCTCTGGCGGATGAACTTGCCTTCCTGCTCCACTTTCTTCTTGATGGATTCGCGGAAAGCCACCTGCGGGCGGCCCACGTTGGCCTGCACGTTGAACTCGCGGCGCAGCCGGTCCACAATGATGTCGAGGTGGAGTTCGCCCATGCCGGCGATAATGGTCTGGCCGGTCTCTTCATCGGTCTTGATGCGGAAGGTCTGGTCCTCTTCGGCCAGGCGCCCCATCGCGATGCCCATCCGCTGCTCGTCCTCTTTGGACTTCGGCTCGATGGAGATCTGGATGACGGGCTCGGGGAAGGTTATGCCTTCCAGGATCACGGGGTGCTCGGGATCGCAGATGGTCTCGCCCACGGTGGCGCTCTTGATGGCCACAGTGGCGGCGATGTCGCCGGCGGAGATCTCTTTTATTTCCTCGCGCTTGTTGGCGTGCATCCTGAGTATGCGGCCTATGCGCTCGGTGGTCTTCTTGCGGCCGAAATACACGGAATCGCCGGGCTTGAGGGTGCCGGAATAGACGCGGAAGAAGATCAGCTTGCCCACGAAGGGGTCGGGCTGGATCTTGAACAGCAGCGCGCAGAAGGGGTCCTTGGGGCTGGGATTGCGGATGACGTCCAGGCCGGTGTCGGCGTCCTTCGCGGTCAGCGCGGGCACGTCGAGGGGGCTGGGCAGGAAGTCGATGACGGCGTCGAGCATGGGCTGCACGCCCTTGTTCTTATAGGAAGAGCCGCACAGGACCGGGAAGAACTTGTTGGCCAGCGTGCCGCGGCGGATGGCCGCCTTAAGCTCGGGCACGGTGAAGTCGGTCACGCCGTTCAGGAACTTTTCCGCGATCGCGTCGTCGAAATCGGCTATCTTCTCGATCAGGTGATTGCGGTACTTGTCGGAGATCTCCTTCATGTCCGCGGGGATCTCCACTTCGTCGAAGTGCGCGCCCAGGTCGTCGCCGACCCAGATCAGGGCCTTCATCTTGACCAGGTCCACGAGGCCTTTGAAAGTTTCGGTCACGCCGATGGGCAGCTGTATGGGGGCCGCGTTGGCGCCCAGTTTCTCCACTATGGATTCGGCGGACATATAGAAGTCGGCGCCGATGCGGTCCATCTTGTTCACGTAGGCGACGCGGGGGACGTGGTACTTGTCGGCCTGGCGCCACACGGTCTCGCTCTGGGGCTCCACGCCCTGCACGCCGTCGAACACGGTCACGGCGCCGTCGAGCACGCGCAGGCTGCGCTCCACCTCGGCGGTGAAGTCCACGTGGCCCGGGGTGTCGATAATATTTACGATGTGGCCGTCCCACATGGTGGAGATGGCGGCGGCGGTAATGGTTATGCCGCGCTCGCGCTCCTGGGGCATCCAGTCGGTGGTGGTGTTGCCGTCGTGCACTTCGCCGATCTTGTGGGATTTACCGGTGTAATACAGGATACGCTCGGTGGTGGTGGTTTTGCCCGCGTCGATGTGGGCGATGATGCCGGTGTTGCGAACTTTGCGGAGGTCAAATTCTGCCATGATTTCCTTGGATGTGTTAAAAATTGAGATGCAGGCCGGAAAGCTGAACGGCCGGGCGGCGCAATACTGCTCCGCCCGGCGGTTCCGCGTTTTTTACCAGCGGTAATGAGCGAAAGCCCTGTTGGATTCCGCCATCCTGTGGGTATCCTCGCGCTTCTTGAAGGCGGCGCCCTCTTTCTTGTAAGCGAGAAGGATCTCTTCGGCCAGTTGCTCGGCCATCGGGCGGCCCTTGCGGTCGCGCGCGGCGTTGAGCATCCAGCGCATGGCCAGCGTGGTGCTGCGGGCCGGGCGCACTTCTATGGGCACCTGGTAGTTGGCGCCGCCTACGCGGCGGGCCTTAACTTCCAGGATGGGGCGCACGTTCTCGATGGCTTTGGTGAAAACCATCAGCGCGTCTTCCTTGATCTTTTCCGCGACGATCTGCAGCGCGTCGTAAACGATGCGCTCGGCCACCGTCTTCTTGCCCTGGAAATTGATCCGGTTGACGAATCTGGAGACCAGCACGGAATTGAACTTGAAATCCGGGGGCGGGGCGTCTCTTCTGTCGCGGGGTCTTAAACCTTTTCTTGGCATATTATTTTATCCAGTCCTTTATTATTTCTTAGAAGCCTCTGCGCCCTTCCTGCCGGGAACCTTAACGCCCTTGGGACGTTTGGCTCCGTAGCACGAGCGGCTCTGCTGCCTGCCTTCCACGCCGGACGCGTCGAGCGCGCCGCGGATGATGTGGTAGCGCACGCCGGGCAGGTCTTTCACACGGCCTCCGCGCACCATCACAATGGAGTGTTCCTGCAGGTTATGGCCCACGCCGGGAATGTAGGCGGTGACTTCCTGCTTGGAGGTAAGCTTCACGCGGGCCACTTTGCGCAGCGCCGAGTTGGGCTTCTTGGGGGTTGTCGTATAAACCCTGGTGCAGACGCCGCGGCGCTGCGGGCACGAGTTGAGGGCAGGGGCCTTGCTGAACGTCCTGTCCTTGGTCCGGCCGTGTCTGATAAGCTGATTAATGGTAGACATAAGAAAAACAGTAATGAGTTAGAAGCGTCGGGCGGTTTACGCCCTGCGCCGGTCACCGATCACTATATTGTACTCCTCCTTATTTAACTTTCTCATCGGCCTTCGCGGCCTTGGCGGCAGTTGCCGCGCCCGCGGCAACTAATGCCTCTTCCGCCTCTTCGGCATCTTCACAAAGCTTACGCGTGGCAAACCCGCTGCCGGCGGGTACCAAGTGTCCTATTATAACATTTTCCTTGAGGCCTTTTAAATAATCCACCTTGCAGGTGGTGGCCGCGTCCGTCAGCACCCGGGTAGTTTCCTGGAAGCTGGCGGCCGAGATGAACGACTCGGAAGCCAAAGAAGCCTTGGAAATACCCAGCAGCACGGGCTCGCCCTGGGCGGGCTCGTGGCCGGTCTTGGCGGAATTCTCGTTCTCCTTCCTGAAGGCGCCCTTGTGGACGATCTCGCCCTTGAGCAGCGTGGTGCCGCCCGGTTCGGTAACCTTCACGTTGGACAACATCTGGCGCACCACGATCTCGATGTACTTGTCGTTGATGTTAACGCCCTGCAGCCGGTACACTTCCTGGATGGCGTCCACGATGTAGTTCTGCACTTCCTTCACGCCTTTTACGGCCAGCAGGTCGTGCATGTCCACGGCGCCGTCGGTCAGGGCTTCGCCCACGGCCACGCGGTCGCCTTCGTAAACCACCAGGTGCTTGCCGTAAGGGATGGCGTAAGCTTCCACCTGGCCGGTCTCCTCGTTCTTCACGGAAACCTCAACCAGGCCCTTGGCGGTGGTGCCCAGGGAAACCAGGCCTTCGATCTTGGTGATGATGGCCGCGTTCTTGGGCCTGCGCACCTCGAACAGCTCGGCCACGCGGGGCAGACCGCCGGTGATGTCCTTGGTCTTGGAGCCGGTCGCGCGGTGGATCTTGGCGATAATGTCGCCCTTCTTCACCTCTTCGCCCTGCTCGACGATGATGATGGTGTCGGTGGGCAGCGTATGCGACCCGGCCACCCGGTTGCCTTCCTCTATGGTCAGGCGCGGGTTGCGGCGGGTGCCGCGGTGCTCGATGATCTTGCGCTCGATGATGCCGGTGACCTTGTTGCGCTCTTCGTGCAGCGTAACGCCTTCCTTGATGTCGAGGTAGTTGGCCTTACCGTCATGCTCGGTGATTATGGGCACGGTATGCGGGTCCCATTCCACGATCAGGTCTCCCGCTTTCAGGCTGGCCTTGTCGGCGATGTGCACGCGCGCGCCGTAGCTGACCTTCAGGTCCTCGGCGGGGTGCTTCTTGGCGTCGGCGTACTTGATGTTGATGATGGCGCCGCGGCTGACCACGATCTCGTGGCCGTCGCGGTTGGTGACGGTCCGCACGTCGCGGAACGTCGCCTTGCCTTCGGCCTTGGCCTTGGCTTCGGATTTTTCTACTTCGCGCGACGCGGTACCGCCGATGTGGAACGTCCGCAGGGTCAGCTGCGTGCCGGGTTCACCGATGGACTGCGCGGCGATGATGCCCACGGCTTCGCCGGTCTCGACGAGGTAGCCGGTGGCCAGGTTCTGCCCGTAGCACTTGGCGCAGATGCCGTTCTCGGCTTCGCAGGTGAGCACGCTACGCACGAACACTTCCGTGATCTTGGCTTTCTCGATCTCGGCGGCGTGCTTGGGGGTGATAAGTTCGTCGGCCTTCACGATGGTGATCTTCTTGCCTTCGGCGTCGGTATAGACGACGTCTTCCAGCGTGACGCGGCCGGTGATGCGGTCCGTCAGCTGCTCGATCACTTCGTCGCCGCTGACCAGCGCGGTCATTTCCACGCCGTTGATGGTGCCGCAGTCCTGGCTGGTGATGACCACGTTGTGGCCCACGTCCACGAGGCGGCGCGTCAGGTAACCGGCGTCGGCCGTTTTCAGGGCGGTGTCGGACAGACCTTTGCGTCCGCCGTGCGTCGAGATGAAGTACTCGAGCACGGTCAGGCCTTCGCGGAAGTTCGACAGGATCGGGTTTTCGATGATCTCGCCGACGCCGCCGGTCAGTTTCTTCTGGGGCTTGGCCATCAGACCGCGCATACCGGCCAGCTGCTTAACCTGCTGGCGGCTGCCGCGGGCGCCTGAGTCGGCCATCATGAAGATGGCGTTGAAGCGGGGATCTTTCGGATTGTATTTCTGTTTCTCGCGCTTCTGCATCTCGTCGAACATCATGTCGGCCACTTTGTCGTTGACGTTGGTCCAGATGTCGATGATCTTATTGTAGCGCTCGTTCTCGGTGATCAGGCCGTCCTTGGCCTGGTCGCCGATCTCGCGCACCTGCTTCTGGGCGGTGCCGATGAGGCCGGCTTTCCTTTCGGGCACGCTCATGTCGGCTATGGAAATGCTGATGCCGGACAGCGTGCAGTAATGGAAACCCAGGTTCATCAGGCGGTCCAGCAGCATCACGCTTTCGTGGTGGCCGATCTCGGGGTTCTTATAGCTTTCGTCCACCAGGTTCGACAGGTCCTTCTTGTTGACGGCCTTGTTGTACTTGGCGAAGGGCGTCTTTTCGGGCAGCACGTCGAAGAAGATCAGGCGGCCGACGGTGACATAGTCTTTCCACAGGTCCGGGTTCTTCCAGGTCTTGGCTTCCTGGTCGTAGTCCACGGAGGTAGCGGAGATGGTGTCGTTGAAACCGCGCACCTTTATCTTGGCGTGCAGGTCCACTATGCCGTGCTGGCTGGCGGTCAGGGCCTCATCCTTGTCGTTGAAGAACTTGCCCTCGCCCCTTTCGCCTTCTTTCACCTTGGTGAGGTAATTGATGCCCAGCACCATGTCGTGCGACGGGTTGGCCATGGGCCGGCCCGAGGCGGGCGACAGGATATTATTGGTGGCCATCATCAGCATGCGCGCTTCCATCTGCGCTTCCTGGCTGATGGGCACGTGCACGGCCATCTGGTCGCCGTCGAAGTCGGCGTTGAAGGCGGCGCAGGTGAGCGGGTGCAGCTGTATGGCGAGACCTTCGATGAGCACGGGCTCGAAAGCCTGGATACCGAGGCGGTGCAGCGTGGGGGCGCGGTTGAGCATCACGGGATGCTTCTTGGTGACGCGCTCCAGGATGTCCCAGATCTCGTTGTCGGCGTGCTCCATCTTCTTCTTGGCCACTTTAAGGGTGATGTTCTCTTTCTTTATCAGTTCGGCCAGCACGAAGGGCTTGAACAGCTCGAGCGCCATTTCCTTGGGCAGCCCGCACTGGTTGAGCTTGAGGTTCGGGCCGACGACGATGACGGAGCGGCCGGAATAGTCCACGCGCTTGCCCAGCAGGTTCTGGCGGAAGCGGCCCTGCTTTCCTTTAAGGATGTCCGAGATGGACTTGAGCGGGCGGTTGGCCGCGCCCAGCACCACTTTGCCGCGGGCGCCGTTCTCGATGAGGGCGTCGACCGCTTCCTGCAGCAGGCGCTTCTCGTTGTAGATCATGACCTGAGGGGCGCGCAGCGCCTCGATGTGCTTGAGGCGGTTATTGCGGTTGATGATGCGGCGGTAAAGGTCGTTGAGGTCGGAGGTGGCGAAGCGGCCGCCTTCGAGGGGCACCAGCGGGCGCAGGTCCGGCGGCAGCACGGGCAGCACGGTCATGATCATCCATTCGGGATGGTTGCCGCTGGCCAGGAAGCCGTCCATGATCTTCATGCGCTTGATCGCCTTGGAGCGGTCCGCGTCGTTCTTGATCACGGGGATTTCTTTTTCGATGCGCGCCATCTCCACTTTTATGTCGATGCTCTCCAGCAGGTCGCGGATGGCGTTGGCGCCGATGCCGACCTTCACTTTGGAATATTTTTTCTTTACTTCGTTGAGCTGGGTCTCGGTGAACACTTCGCCGCGCTTGTACTCGATGCGGCCGGTCACGGGGTCCTTGGTGTCTTCCAGCACCACGTAAGCGGCGTAGTACACCACTTTTTCAAGGTCGGTGGGGCGCATATCCAGCAATATGCCGATGCGGCTCGGGCTCTTCCTGAGGAACCAGATGTGGGCCACGGGGCAGGCCAGTTCTATGTGGCCCATGCGCTCGCGGCGCACTTTGGCCTCGGTAACTTCCACGCCGCAGCGGTCGCAGACCACGCCTTTGAACTTCACCCAGCGGTATTTGCCGCAGGCGCACTCGTAGTCCTTGGACGGGCCGAATATGCGCTCGCACAGCAGGCCGTCGCGCTCGGGCTTGAGCGTGCGGTAATTTATGGTTTCAGGTTTCTTGACCTCGCCGAAAGACCAGTTGCGGATCTTGGCGGGGCTGGCTATGCCGATCTTTATGGCGTCGAAATTGAGATAGTTGAGTTCTTTGGCTTTCTTCCTGGTCTTGCCCGCGTTGAACAAATTTTTTACTTCAGACATCATGTCCATGTTGATCTCCTAAAGTTTGCCGCCTGAACCGGCCGGCAGGCTTTTAAAAAGCCTGCCGGCCTATCGGATACCCTGCTTACGCCTTCGCCGCCTTCTTCTTGGCGGGAGCCTTCTCGGCCACGACCTCTTCCTTCACGGCCCTCTCCTCGGGGAGCGGGCTGGAGGTGAACAGGTCAACTTCCAGGGCCAGGGCCTGCAGTTCCTTTACCAGAACCTTGAAGGATTCCGGCATGCCGGGCTGCGGCGGGAACTCGTTCTTTATGATGGCTTCGTACATCTTGGTGCGGCCCGCGAAGTCGTCGGACTTCACGGTGAGCATTTCCTGCAGCGTGTACGCGGCGCCGTAGCCTTCGAGCGCCCAGACTTCCATTTCACCGAAACGCTGGCCGCCGAACAGGGCTTTGCCGCCCAGAGGCTGCCGGGTGATGAGGCTGTAAGGGCCCGTGCTCCGGGCGTGCACTTTGTCTTCCACCAGGTGGATGAGCTTCAGGATGTACAGGTAGCCCACGGTGACCTTCTCGTGGAAGGCTTCGCCGGTGCGGCCGTCGTACAGCTGGATGCGGCAGTAGTCGTCCGGCAGGTATTCTTCCGGCACGCCTTTGGCCCGGAGGTGGTCCTTGGCCAGCTGCACCATCTGGATGACGCCGGGCTTTTCGGCGGTGGGGTTCTTCTCAATGTCTTTGAGCACGTCTTCGATGGTTATCTCGCCGCGCTTCTTGCCGCGCTTGGTCTCGAAGTACTTCCAGTACTCTTTATTATCTTCGGCGGCGCTGTCGAACACGGGGCAGATCATCTGCGTGTCGAGCTGCTTGCCGGCCCAGCCCAGCATGGTCTCCAGGATCTGGCCGATGTTCATGCGGCTGGGCACGCCCAGCGGGCTCAGCACCACGTCCACCGGGGTGCCGTCGGGCATATAAGGCATGTCTTCGCGGGGCAGGATGCGGGCCACGACGCCCTTGTTGCCGTGGCGGCCGGAGAGCTTGTCTCCCACGCGCAGGCGGCGCTTCAGGGCCACGTACACGCGCACGACCTTGTTCACGGTGACGGGCAGTTCGCCGCTGTTCTTCAGCAGTTCCTTCTCGCGGGCGAACTTCTCGCGGATGCGCTTCTCCATCAGTTTGCAGAACTCTTCGGTCTCGGTGCCTTTGGGAGCGGTTTCCTTGCGGAACTCGCGCAGCGCGGCCAGGTTCATGTTCATTTCCGCGTCTATCTCTTTCTTGCGGCGGTCTTCGTCCGGCTTGGACAGTTTCTCGCGGCGCACGAACACGCGGGTGCCGATGATCTTGCCGTTCACGCCCGGGGGAACGCGCATCGAGGTGTCGGTGACGTCCTCGGCCTTCTTGCCGAAGATCACCTTCAGCAGGCGCTCTTCGGGGGAAAGCTGCTGCTCGCCCTTGGGGGAAACTTTGCAGACCAGGATGTCGCCGGGGCGCACCATGGTGGAAGGGATGACCACGCCGTAATTGTCGATATGCTCCAGCGCGTCGGTGCCGACGTTCGGGATGTCGCGGGTGATCTCTTCGGGGCCCAGCTTGGTGTCGCGGGCTTCCACTTCGAACTCTTCGATGAAGATCGAGGTCAGCTCGTCGTCCTCGACGATCTTCTCGGAGACCAGGATGGCGTCTTCGTAGTTGAAGCCTTCCCAGCTCATGAAGGCCACCAGCAGGTTCTTGCCCAGCGCAAGCTGCCCGTCGTCGGTGGCGGGACCGTCGGCGATGATGTCGCCCTTCTTCACTTCCTGGCCGCTTTCCACCAGCGGCACCTGGTTGACGCAGGTGGAGTTGTTGGAGCGGCGGTACTTGATAAGCTGGTAAATGTCCGGCTCTTTGGAGTGCTCGGGCTTTATGGCTATCATGTCGGCGGAGGAGTAGATCACCTTGCCGGACGTGCGCGCGGTAATGCAGGCGCGGCTGTCGCGGGCGATGGCGGCTTCCATGCCGGTGGCCACCAGCGGGGCCTCGGTGACGAGCAGCGGCACGGCCTGCCTCATCATGTTCGAGCCCATCAGGGCGCGGTTGGCGTCGTCGTGCGCCAGGAAAGGCACGCAGGCCGCGGAGATGGAAACCACCTGCAGCGGGCTCACGTCCATGTAGCGCACTTCGCCGGCATCCACGAACATGTATTCGTCCTTGATGCGGCCGTAGACCTGGTCGGTGGAGAGCCGGCCGGCGTCGATGGGCGTATTGGCCTGGCCGACGAAGATATCGTCTTCGACGTAAGCCGTGACGTAGTCCACGTCGTCGGTGACTTTCTTGTTGGAGATCTTGCGGTAAGGCGTCTCGATGAGGCCGTACTGGTTGACCTTGGCGTAGGCGGCCAGCGAAACGATGAGGCCGATGTTCGGGCCTTCGGGCGTTTCAATGGGGCAGACGCGGCCGTAATGCGTGTAGTGCACGTCGCGCACTTCGAAGCCGGCGCGCTTGCGGTTCAGACCGCCCGGGCCAAGGGCCGACAGGCGGCGCTTGTGCGTCAGCTCGGCCAGCGGGTTGATCTGGTCCATGAACTGCGACAGCTGGCTGGTGCCGAAGAACTTCCTCATGATGGCCACCACGGGGGCGGCGTTGACGAGGGTGCGCGGCGTGATGGTCTTGTCTTCCTTGCTCATGCGGTCGCGCACGTTGCGGGCGATCTGCACCAGGGCCACGCGGATCTGGTTCTCCAGGAGTTCGCCTATCGAGCGCACGCGGCGGCTGCCCAGGTGGTCGATGTCGTCGATCTTGTACTCGTGCTTCTGGCCTTCCCATTCCAGGGCCGGGGCGCCGGAGTTGAGGGCCATCAGGTACTTGATGGTGACGATGATATCTTCGAGGTTGATGTTCCTTACTTTTTCACCCGGCACTTTGAAGCGCTTGTCGGTTTTGGCCAGCTCTTCGTACACGGGGCGCAGCTTGCGCATGGCTTTGTAGCGGCCTACGATCGAGAAATCGTAGCGGCGCAGGCTCTTGAACATTATATTGTCGAGGTATTCCTCGGCCTGCTCTTTCACTATGAAGTCCTGGCCGCGCATTTTCTTGTAGATCTCGTAGCGGGCGTCGGAAGCGGTCTTGGGCTGGTTCTTGGCTTCCAGGTCCAGGATGATGCCGGGGTTGTCTTCTTTCGGGTTGCCCTTTATGACGCGCACCTTGGAGATCTTGCGCTCCATCATGTTCTTGAGGGCTTTTTCGTCCAGCGGCACGGCGGCGCGCTCTTCCAGGTTCCAGATCACTTCGCCGGAAGCTTTGTCGACGATGTCTTCAATGGCGTAGCGGCCGATCACGTTGGCGGCGTTCTCCATGTTGACGGTGACTTCCACGCCCTCGTAGAAAGCCTGCAGGATCTCGGCGTTGCTCTCGAGGCCGGCGGCTTTCACGAACGTGGTGGCGAGAATTTTTTTCTTCCTGTCCAGGCGCACCCACAGCACGTTCTCGGTGTCGAATTCGAATTCCACCCAGGCGCCGCGGTACGGTATGATGCGGGCGAAGAACAGGGATTTACCCAGCACCGACTGCTTCTTTTCCTCGTCTTCCTCGAAGATGATGCCGGGGGAGCGGTGCAGCTGGCTGACCACGATGCGCTCGGCGCCGTTGAAGATGAAGGAGCCGGTGTCGGTCATGATGGGCAGGTCGCACAGCGTCACGTCCTGGTCGATCATGTGCTTGAGCTTGCCGCTTTCCTGCTTGAGGCTCAGGGAAAGGTAGGCTTTGAGAGGGGTGGAGTAGCTGCCGCCGCGCGCCAGCGCTTCTTCCTGGCTGTTGTACTTCGGCGTGCCGAGCTCGTATTTTATGAAATCCATCATCATCGTACCGTCGGCGGATTCGATGGGGAACACGTCCATGAACGAGGCCTGGAGGCCCTGGATCTTGCGGTTTTCGGGTTTTTCGTCCAGCTGGAGGAACCAGTCAAAGGACTGCTTCTGCATTTCGAGGAGGTCCGGCATTTTCAGGATCTGGCCGATCTTCGAGAAGTTAAGATGTTTCATCAGTCACCTCGTTCTAGGGATGGGTATAAAGAGCATAACAGACTAGCCCCCCGGCTTTTGGAGCCAAAGGGACATGTCTGCAGCTCTTAGTTCACTGCGACAGCTGTGCCTTGTGCAGGCGCGACTACTTTGTAAAGGTACGTCAAATTTGTAGGCCCGCCGCCCGTTTCTGGCGAACGGCGGGCCTGTTTTGGTGGTATTTTACTTAAGTTCTACGGTTCCGCCGGCTTCTTCCAGCTTTTTCTTCATTTCATCGGCGGCTTTCTTGTCCACGCCCTCTTTCACGTTCTTGGGCGCGCCCTCTACCAGGTCCTTGGACTCTTTCAGGCCCAGGCCGGTCAGTTCGCGGACGATCTTGATCACGCTGATCTTCTTGGCGGGGTCGGCCAGCGCTTTGAGGATGACCGTGAATTCGGTCTGCTCTTCGGCGGCGGCGGCGGGGGCTCCGGCGGCTCCGGCGGCAACGGCTACGCCTACGGGCGCGGCCTTAACGCCGAACTTGTCTTCGATCCCTTTTACGAGGTCGGCAAGCTCCATTATGGTGAGGGTGGAGATCGCTTCTACTATCTGGTCTTTGGTCATTGTTGCCATTATTAGGCTCCTTATTCCGCCGTGAGGCGGTATTTTTTAGCAGCTCGCGCGTCTCAGGCGCGCAATTTATCCCCTCGTGCGGGGACTACTAGGATTTACATCAGATCTGTAAGGCCGTATCAAGCGCGGGGCGTATCAGACGGCCGGATTTTTAGAGACAACAAAACGCAGACTGAGGAAGAGTGGAGGATAAGCCGCGCACTTCAAACTCAACGTCTACAAATAGTATAGCAAATTTTGATTACTTTGTTTCCGCTTTCTCTTTCTGCTCTTTGAGAGCTTCCAGGATGTAGCGGATCTGGGCGATGTTCGTGTAGAGCATGCCGGCCAGCTGGCTGAGCAGTTCGGTCTTGGAACCGATCTTGGAAAGCCTTTCCATGTCAGCGGGGCTCATCCACTTCTTGTCGTAGAAGCCGCCCTTCCATTTCACGCCGGGGTTAGCCTTGGCGAAAGCCATCAGTTCCTTGGCTACGCGGGTAACTTCGTTCGCGTCGTCCAGGGTGACTACGGCGGTGGGGCCTTTTATGAAATCAGCGACGTCGGCCTTGAGGCTGGCGTTTTCAAGCGCATGGGCAACGATGGTGTTGCGCATTACTTTAAATTTGGATTTAACCGGGCGCAGATTCTCGCGCAGGCCGATGGCGTCTTTGAACTTCATACCGCTAAAAGAGGCGAAAAAGCTGTCTTTCGCCTTAAATACGCCGCCCAGCTCTTCAGCAAGCTTCTTTTTGTCGGTTTTATTGAGTTTCATTTTAATAGAGAGTTCTCTAAAAATTCAAGCGCAACTTCAGCGTATCGTTACTGCGATTTATAAGACCGGCGACGACCTACTCTGCCAACACCGGGTTGGGTGTTAGTACCATCGGCCCTGGAGACCTTAACTGCCGTGTTCGGAATGGGAACGGGTGTAACCTCTCCGGAATTATCACCGGTCTTACAAATCGCAGCAACAGAACGCGCATATCTTAAAGCCAATCCACACATATCACACCTTTTGATCAGGCGTATCAGGATTAGAAAATAAGGCCAAGCCTCACGGCCGATTAGTATTAGTTAGCTGAATCCATTACTGGACTTGCACTTCTAACCTATCAACCCGGTAGTCTTCCGGGGGCCTTTAGTCTCCTTGCGGAGAAGGGATACATTATCTTGGGGCGGGTTTCACGCTTAGATGCTTTCAGCGTTTATCCCTACCGAGCACCGCTAACCAGCTTATGCCGTTGGCACGACAGCTGGGATACGGGCGGCTCGTCCAACCAGGTCCTCTCGTACTGTGGTCAGCTCCCCTCAAGTATCCTGCGCGCATATCAGATAGAGACCGTACTGTCTCACGACGTACTGAACCCAGCTCACGTACCGCTTTAATGGGCGAACAGCCCAACCCTTCCCACCTGCTTCAGCGGGAGGATGCGATGAGCCGACATCGAGGTGCCAAACCTGGTCGTCGATGTGGACTCTTGGACCAGATCAGCCTGTTATCCCCGGGGTAGCTTTTATCCGTTGAGCGATGGCCCTCCCACGAGGTACCACCGGATCACTATGACCGACTTTCGTCCCTGTTCGGCCCGTCGGCCTCACAGTCAAGCTTCCTTCTACCATTGCGCTCGACAGGCGATTTCTATTCGCCTTGAGGAAACCTTGGTACGCCTCCGTTACTCTTTGGGAGGCGACCGCCCCAGTCAAACTGCCCACCTGCCAATGTTCTTCGGCCGGATCACGGCTACGAAGTTAGAATCACAATTTCAAAAGGGTGGTATTTCACCGTTGCCTCCCCCAGGGCCAAAACCCTGGGATCACCGGCTCCCACCTATCCTACGCATCTAAAACCGTAATTCAATGACAAGATACAGTAAAGCTCCACGAGGTCTTTTCGTCTAGATACGCGCAGCAAGCGTCTTCACTTGCACCACAATTTCGCCGAGCCCTACGTTGAGACAGCGGGATCTTTGTTATGCCATTCGTGCAGGTCGGAACTTACCCGACAAGGAATTTCGCTACCTTAGGACGGTTATAGTTACCGCCGCCGTTTACTGGGGCTTAAGTTCGAAGCTTCGCCTTGCGGCTAACCCCTCCCCTTGACCTTCCAGCACCGGGCAGGCATCAGGCCCTATACGTCATCTTGCGATTTCAGCAGAGCCCTAAGTTTTTGTTAAACAGTCACGATCCCCATTTCACTGCGACCTTTTCACCGCGTGGTCTTTGAATCCCACACCGCTACCGAGGCGCTCCTTATTCCGAAGTTACGGAGCCAGTTTGCCTAGTTCCTTAACGTAGGTTATCTCGCGCACCTTAGTATACTCAACTCGCCCACCTGTGTCGGATTACGGTACGGTTACATTGGAAACTCCCTACGAAGTTTTTCTAGGCAGCGTGATTGGGCCACTTCGCGCCGTGTTACCGGCACTAGTCTCGGCTTCCAGCTTTAACGGTCAAACGGATTTTCCTGCTTGACCTGGCCTTCAGCCTTTCTCCGGGACAACCTTTACCCGGTAAGCTTACTCTTCTGCGTCCCTCCTTAGGTGATAACGCGTCCAACATAGTTCCGGAATATTAACCGGATGTCCATCGTTTACGCCTTTCGGCCTCAACTTAGGTCCGACTGACCCTGAGCCGACGAACGTTGCTCAAGGAACCCTTAGGCTTTCGGTGACAAGGATTCTCACCTTGTTTATCGCTACTTATTCCAGCATCCTCGCTTCATGACGCTCCAGCGCTCTTTTCAGTACGCCTTCGCTGCGTCAGGAACGCTCCCCTACCACGTACGAGAACTCGCGTTCTCGGACATCCGCGATTGCGGTGACATGCTTAGCCCCGTGTCATTTTCGGCGCGGGTTCGCTAGACTAGTGAGCTGTTACGCACTCTTTAAAGGGTGGCTGCTTCTAAGCCAACCTCCTAGCTGTTTGTGTAAACCCACATCCTTTGCCACTTAGCATGTACTTTGGGACCTAGATCGGCGGTCTGAGCTGTTTCTCTCTTGCACGTGAAGCTTTTCCCTCACGAACTGACTGCCGTGTTATTCGCCGCGGTATTCGGAGTTTGATTGAGTTCGGACCGGGGGTCGCCCAGCCTACATCATTCAGTGCTCTACCCCCTCGGTTTAACATACGACGCTATCCCTATAGATATTTCGGGGAGAACTAGCTATCACCAAGTTCGATTGGCCTTTCACCCCTTACCCCAACTCATGTAGAAACTTTTCAACGTTTAACACTTCGGACCTCCATCACCGGTTAAGGTGACTTCATCCTGGTCAGGGTAAGATCACTTGGCTTCGAGTCTACTAATACGAACTAATCGCCCTATTCAGACTTGCTTTCGCTACGGCTCCGTCGTTTACAGCCGACTTAACCTCGCTCGTACTACGTAACTCGCTGGATCATTCTTCAACAGGCACGCCATCGAGCATTCCCTTCCTTGCGGTCGGGCATAGCTCTTTGACAGTTTGTAGATATACGGTTTCAGGTTCTATTTCACTCCCGGTCACGGGTTCTTTTCGCCTTTCCCTCGCGGTACTTGTTCACTATCGGTCACTAGAGAGTATTTAGCCTTGGAGAGTGGTCTCCCCAGATTCCCACCGGATTTCACGTGCCCAGTGGTACTTAGGTATCCATCGGAAGCCGCTTTGATTTCGCCTACGGGACTGTCACCCGCTATGGTTCTTCTTTCCAGAAGATTCGGCTATCTGACGGTTTGTAACTTCCCGGTTCTGCACCGGACGGACCCTGCAACACCGCTTGAATAAATCCAAACGGTTTAGGCTGTTCCCTGTTCGCTCGCCACTACTAGGGGAATCTCGTTGATTTCTTTTCCACCTGGTACTATGATGTTTCACTTCCCAGG